>Ga0209192_10000773_pt1 | contig 28842 bp, 28 predicted proteins | sample ArcticOcean_MG_C_11_FD_187433 | JGI IMG/M metagenome (GOLD analysis project Ga0209192, IMG submission 187433) | Marine microbial communities from western Arctic Ocean - ArcticOcean_MG_CB2_154 (SPAdes) (version 2) | ecosystem: Environmental > Aquatic > Marine > Oceanic | place: Arctic Ocean... | reverse complement strand
TTGGTAACAATAATATTGATACCTGTGCAAGAGTTTGCCATTCACCTACTGGCTATGGCCTAAAGCAAACAATTGGTGAGTCATCTGGAACGCAAAACTTTGATTCAGTAATGAAATCTGATGTGATCGTATTAATTGGAGCTAATCCAACTGATGGGCACCCAGTTTTTGCTTCACAAATGAAGAGGCGGCTAAGAGAAGGCGCAAAATTAATAGTAATTGACCCACGCGAAATTGACTTAGTCAAAAAAACTCCACATGTTAAAGCTGATTTTCATTTGAAACTTAAGCCAGGAACGAATGTAGCAATTATAAATGCATTAGCACATGTTATAGCGACAGAAAAAATGATGGATGAGAAGTTTATTGAATCAAGATGCGAAGATGAAGCATATAATTATTGGTGCGATTTTGTATCTGAAGACAGAAATTCTCCTGAGGCACTTGAGTCTGAGACTGGAGTTAAAGCAGAAACAATTCGCCAGGCCGCAAGACTTTTTGCTAAGGGCGGCAATGGAGCAATTTACTATGGATTAGGTGTAACAGAGCATAGTCAAGGGTCAACTATGGTTATGGGGATTGCTAATCTTGCAATGGCAACTGGAAATATTGGGCGAGAAGGAGTTGGTATTAATCCATTGCGTGGACAAAATAATGTTCAGGGTGCCTGTGATATGGGGTCATTCCCACATGAATTTCCTGGGTATAGACATGTATCTGATCTAGCAACGCGCGCTCTTTTTGAGAGTGCATGGGACACTAAGTTATACGATGAGCCAGGACTAAGAATTCCTAATATGTTAGATCAAGCAATATCTGGCAGTTTTAAAGCTGTTTATTGTGAAGGGGAGGATATCGCACAATCTGATCCTGACACCCAGCATGTAACTCATGCTCTTGAATCTATGGAATGTGTGATTGTTCAGGATTTATTTCTTAACGAAACAGCAATGTATGCACACGTATTTTTCCCAGGCTCATCATTTCTAGAAAAGAATGGAACATTTACTAATGCGGAGAGAAGAATATCTCGAGTAAGAAAAGTAATGGCCCCTAAAAATGGTTACGAGGACTGGGAAATTACAGCAAAGCTTTCTACCGCACTTGGCTACCCTATGAATTATAATCACGCCAGTGAAATAATGGATGAGATTGCCATGCTAACACCAACCTTCAAGGGTGTGAGCTTCGATAAGATTGATGAACTAGGTAGTATTCAGTGGCCATGTAATGATGAGAATCCTCAGGGAACTCCGACCATGCATGTCGACGAGTTCGTAAGAGGTAAAGGTAAATTCTTCATAACAGAATATATTCCTACTACTGAGAGAGTAAATAATAAATATCCACTAATTCTTACTACAGGACGAATCCTTGCTCATTATAATGTTGGCGCACAAACTAGAAGGACTAAAAATATTACTTGGCACGATGAAGATCAAATAGAAATTCATCCTCATGATGCAAATGATAGAGGTGTTAAAGAGGGAGACTGGGTCGGCATAAATAGTCGTGCGGGCGATACAGTTTTGAGAGCAAAGATTACTGATCGCGTTCAACCCGGAGTTATATATACTACTTTTCACCACCCCGTATCTGGAGCAAATGTTATTACAACTGATAATTCAGATTGGGCAACTAATTGCCCTGAATTTAAAGTTACAGCAGTCCAAGTAACGAAGGTTTCACAACCTTCTGAGTGGCAGAAAAATTATAAGAATTTTAGTGAAAAACAAAAAGAACTTGTGAAAGAAGATTCAGAAAAAGTTATGTAGGTTGATAAGTGACTTCGGCTAAATTAATACAAACCAAAAATTCATCACTAGAGTTTCCTGCTCATAAAGATAAGTCTGAGATTGGTTCAATAGAAACTCTTGCAGAAGAAACCCCCGTAGCATTTGTTTATAATGGAATATCGCATGTAGTGATGATGGCTTCTCCAATTGACCTTGAGGATTTTGCATTTGGATTCTCTATTACTGAAGAAATTATTAGCTCACCTGCTGATTTTTACTCAGTAGAAATTAATCATATAAAAGATGGTATTGAGCTTAAAATAGAAATTTCTTCTGAATCCTTTATTAATCTTAAAGAAAAAAGACGGAATTTAACAGGCAGAACAGGCTGTGGCCTATGCGGTGCAGAGACGCTTTCTCAGGTAATAAAGTATAAAAAAAATAAGTTATTAAGTGGCGCAAAATATAGTCACGAACACATTAGATCTGCTCTTGATCAATTTTCAAGTAATCAAAAATTACAAAAGAAAACAGGCGCAACTCATGCTGTTGCTATATATGATAATTCAGGAAAAATTTTATTAATTCGTGAGGATGTAGGAAGGCACAATGCTTTTGATAAAGTAATAGGTGCTGCAATTAGACAAGAAATTATTAATAGAGATTGTTTTGTTATCACCTCTAGCAGGGCAAGTTATGAAATGATTCAGAAATTATCCTATATTAATTTAAGATTGATTGTCGCAATTTCTGCTCCGACCGCGTTGGCTGTCCGATTAGCAAATGAAATTGGGGTCACATTAATTGGGTTTGCAAGATCTGATCGCTATACGATCTATAGCCACAAAGAAACGATAATAGAGTAAAATTACCTCATGAAAGATATTACCTTAATAACAATGGCAAACCAGATAGGACAATTTTTTAGAAGCTACCCTGATAAGGAACAAGCAACAAAAGATATAGCTGGGCATTTAAATAAGTTCTGGCCACCTGTTATGCGTAAGCAGATAGTTGAAATTATTTCCTCAGAAAATTTCAAGAATGAAGATATGGATCAGATGGTCATCAAAGCAATAAAACAATATTTAAAACATTAATTTAAAAATCTTTTCTAACAAGTACAAAGTAATTCTTATCGCGTAAGCGCTTTCCTGTCCAAATTTCCTCCCATTCCTTGTATTCAGAAGGAAATTCAGACTCCTCACGTAATGAAATTAGAGCCAAATAACAAACTTTGTTAGTAGGATTTTTATCTCCCTTAACACCGGTGTAATAATGTAATAAATTAGTTTGATTTTCCGATAGGTTATTTAAATAAAGGCAGCTTGTTGATTGAACAAGATGTTGTTTTATTTCATTAAAAATTACCTTGTAACTTTTACGGTTATCAATAAATGGCCCCCATAGCATAACTAGACATAGCCAAATCATTGTAATACCAATTGCCCAGTTAGAAATAGCAGTTCTGTTTGTTATTCGTTGTTTGAATATAGATAGAGCCCAATAAGATGTAAATACAAGGCAAATGATAAATGGAATAATTTCAAAACTTGCATTAAAATTTCCCGATAAGAAAAACATTCGCTCAAAAATTTTACCTGGCATACCAGTTTGCATGGCTAACCATCCTAGCCAGATTAGAACCCCTATAAATCCAAAAATTAAAATACCAAATAAATTTAATGCACTGGCTGAACCTCTTCTTAATATATCAATAGAACCAACACTTAAAATACAAAAGGGAATTAAGAAAGGCATCAGACTCATTTGATCTTGTTTGTTCGAATATGAGATAGCAACAAAATAAACTAATATAAATACCAGTGGTAGCAACAGTTTTTTTTGTTTAAAAATATTTTTATACCCTTGAAATAAGGTAAAAATTACTAATGGCAAAGAGGGCCATGTAAACCAACTTACTCCAGATAATGTATATAAAAATGTTGGTCTTCTGATGAAAATCTGTTGGTTTAACCAGTCACTAAATAATTGGGGGTGCAAATAATTCATTGAAATGACCCATGGGGATATTATTACAATACCAATTCCAAAAGATAGTCCGATAAATGTTAAATATCGATTATTTCTCCAAAATTTAAAAGCATATAAAATAATTGATGTTACTACTATGGAAATTAAGGGAATAAGCCCTCCTGATAAGAAGGTTATGCCTAAGCCTGAACCCATCAATACACTAGATCTAAAAGGCCTTCGGTAGTACAAGGTAAGGCTATAAAAACATAGTGAAAGTCCTGATAATGTTGCAATATCAGGAATGAGGCTGTGAATATTTAATATTAAGCCAATGGAGGCAATAAATAATAAGCCTGCCTGCCTTCCAAAACCAATACCCCAAAGCTCTCTTGTAGCAAGCCCAATAGAGATTAGTGTTATCGATGCCCAGAGAGCGTTAGATAAGCGCGCACCATCATGTATTGGTAAAATAAACATAAATATTTTTGCAAAACCAGCTGCAACAAAAGAGTACAAAGGAGGGGTGGTTAATGAAATGTTACTGCTTGCTAAAGGGGCAATAAATTCATTTTTTTGGATTATATCCAGTATCTGACTAATTGAATCTGACTCGATTGATTGCCATGATCCGTGACCTGTGAGCCCAGTAAAAATCCAAATAACAGTTAATATTAAAAAAAGCTGTATTTTTGTTTTTTCCCCTAAATTTTTTCTAGGGGTAGCCATGTTACCTTGCCAGTCATGTTCTAAATCAAATCTCATATATTGTATATGGTATATAAAAAAAGGCAGCTTAGCTGCCTTTTTTTCTTCTTTCTAAGAACTACATACCATATTTTTGTTTAAATCTCTCTACACGCCCACCAGTGTCTAGTATTTTTTGCTTGCCTGTATAATAAGGGTGGCACTTAGAGCAAACCTCGATATTCATATCTTTCCCAATAGTTGAGTGAGTTTTAAATTTTTCTCCACAACTACAAGTTACATTAACTTCAGGATATTCTGGATGAGTGTCTTTTTTCATATGTATTTTAATATTCTTAAATTTGAGGCGTAATTATTATTGATATTTGATAAAAAATCAATGATTTCTTCAACTTTATCATCTTCTCATGCTGTCAAAAAAGTCAGCGTTGTTCTTGGTGGATTTAACTTTATCTAATAAAAACTCCATGGCTTCTAATTCATCCATTGGGTGCAGTAATTTTCTTAATACCCAAATTTTCTGAAGCACATCTTGTGGAATTAATAATTCTTCACGTCGTGTTGATGATTTATTAACATTTATGGCTGGGTAAACTCTTTTTTCCGCCATTCTTCTATCTAGATGGATTTCCATATTTCCTGTCCCTTTAAACTCTTCATAGATAACATCATCCATTCGGGAGCCGGTATCAACTAATGCAGTTGCTAGGATTGTAAGGGAACCACCTTCTTCAATATTTCTTGCAGCACCAAAAAAACGTTTTGGTTTTTGTAGGGCATTTGCGTCAACACCACCAGTTAATACTTTACCTGATGAGGGGATAACTGTGTTGTATGCTCTTGCTAGTCTTGTGATTGAGTCCAGAAGAATAACAACATCTTTTTTGTGTTCCGTTAATCTTTTGGCTTTTTCTAAAACCATCTCAGCCACCTGAACATGTCTTGTTGCAGGCTCATCAAAAGTAGATGCAACAACTTCGCCCTTAACAGACCTTGTCATTTCAGTAACTTCCTCTGGTCTTTCATCTATTAATAATACGATTAATGAAATGTCTGGATGATTAGAGGTAATTGCATGAGCAATATTTTGCATCATTACGGTTTTACCACTTTTTGGACTGGCAACAATTAAGCCTCGCTGCCCTTTACCAATAGGTGAAATCATATCAATAACTCTGCTGGTATTATTTTCTTCTCCACCGCCAGAATCTCTTTCTAATATCATTGGTTCTGTTGGAAATAATGGTGTTAAATTCTCGAAGAGTATTTTATTTTTCGTATTTTCTGGCGCGTCATTATTAACTTTATCAACTTTGACTAGTGCGAAATAACGCTCACTGTCTTTTGGGGTTCTAATCTCACCTTCGATAGTATCGCCGGTGTGAAGATTAAACCTTCTAATTTGTGAGGGGGAAACATAAATATCATCAGGACCTGCAAGGTATGAAGCGCTTGGCGATCTTAAAAATCCAAAACCATCTTGAAGTATCTCTAATGTGCCATCACCAAATAACGTATCTCCATTTTTTGCCTTATTTTTAAGGATAGCAAAAATTAAATCCTGTTTACGCATTCTCCCGGCATTACTTATCTCGTCACCAACTGCCATATTGACTAGTTCTGTAACTGGAAGATGTTTTAGATCAGATAAGTGCATATTTTTCCATTTAGATTGTACTGTCTATAAAAGCAATGAGCTGTGACTTAGATAAGGCACCAACTTTAGTCGACTCAACATTGCCATCTTTAAAAATCATTAGAGTAGGTATGCCTCTTATCCCATATTTTGTAGGAGTCTGAGGGTTTTCATCAATATTGAGTTTAGCAATTTTAATTTTACCGTCGTATTCAGTTGTCAGCATCTCTAGTATCGGAGCTATCGATTTGCATGGACCACACCATTCTGCCCAGTAATCTACAAGGACTGGAATAGATGATTCTAATACTTCTTTTTTGAAGGTCCCATCATTTAGATGAATAATTTCATTGCTCATAATTAAAGCTTTTTATTGATATTTGATTTTTAAATTGGGAAATATTGATATAACTCTTACGGGATGATAAAACATAAATCAACCATAATCAATAATTATTTTTAAAAGGTCTCATTAATCTCAAAAAGGGGAATAATATTTTTTGGGCCTTTTGAGGATTTTGCTATCGCTATAGCTACATTAGCCTCTTCTTGTGTTACCAATCCCATTAGATAAACTTCTTGTCTTTCACTGAATACCTTAATATGCGTTGGACTTAGTTTCTTCTTATACTCACCTTTATTTGTTTTGATAAATAGCCTAGATTTGACATTGGTAGTTGATATAACATCAAGACCTTTAGACCGAAGGGAGCTATTTTTACCAATTAATAAAAAGTTTTTTACAATTTTTACCCCATCAATATTTTTAGCCAAAGTCTCTATTTTAATTTTTAGCTCTTCTGTTGGAATTTCCCCAGTAATAACGAGCGTCTGGTTGTAGGAAACAAAAGAAACATTTGCATCATCATAAGTTTCTTGAATTTCTATAATTGCTTTAAATTCATTTTTTTGATCTATGATTTGAGTTTCCGTCGATCTTCTATCAGCAAAAGATAATGGGGGTGAAACAACAGCAACAACACCAACCGCAGCACAGCCTGCCAATTGTGTTATAAAAAGAAAAATTAGGATGAAAAGCTTGTATGATTTAGTCATGTTAATTTAATTATAGCTTGAATATAATTTTATATAGAAATTTTTTTAAAAGTCCAAACAATGAAATTGAAAGCAACCTTATACTTAGTCGCAACGCCCATTGGTAATTTGCAGGATATTTCTTTAAGGGCCATAGATGTTTTAAAAAATGTCGATCTAATTGCATGTGAGGACACAAGGCATACTGGTCAATTATTGGCTCATTTTTTAATCAAAAATAAATTGACCTCTCTACATCAGCATAATGAAAAAGAAAAAACTAAATTTATTTTGAAAATCATTAATAGCGGAAGTTCTGTAGCTTATGTCTCTGATGCTGGAACTCCTGCTATAAGTGACCCAGGTGCATTTCTAGTTAATCAAGCCCATCTTGATAACTTACATATTGTACCTATTCCAGGACCCTCTGCATTAACCACTGCCTTCTCTGCGGCAGGAATTTCATCTAACCAATTTCAATTTGTTGGTTTTCTTCCAAGCACACAGAGCAAATGTAAAAAGACCTTACAAGATATATTCAGCATGAATATGACAACAATATTTTATGAGTCCCCCCGTAGGATAATTAAAACTTTAGCGACTATTGTTGATATATTTGGCCCTGAACAAGAGGTTGTTATTGGTAGAGAGTTAACTAAACTGTTTGAAACTATCTATAAGGACAAGGCAATATCATTGTTGGACAGAATTTCTCAAAATCCAAACGATCAGAAGGGGGAATTTGTAATTATTCTTAGTAAAACAGAAAAAAATTTTCCAACTCAGTCCGACATATCTGATGAGCATATGTTGAAGGTCCTACTAAGTGAACTACCATTAAATCAAGCGGTAAAATTAACTGCAACAATTCTAAAGAAAAGGAAAAAGGAAGTTTATAATCAAGCCTTGGAAATAAAAAATGAAAAATGAATTAATATTAAATAAGCCAGATGATATGCATCTCCATTTAAGAGAGGGAGAGATATTAGGATTCGTATTGAAAGATACGGCCAGTCAATTCGCTAGAGCAATTGTAATGCCAAATCTAAATACACCTGTAACCTCTGTAGCATTGGCTAAAAGTTATTATGAGGTAATTAATAGCTATGGCTACAATTTTGAACCATTAATGACATTGTATTTAACAAATGCATTATCAAAAGAAGAAATAAGAAAAGCCAAAGAGTCTAAAATTATCCATGGTATTAAACTATATCCAGCAGGGGTCACAACGAATTCAAAAAATGGAGTTAGCTCCATAGATTCTTGTTTTAATCTCTTTGAGGAGATGGAAAAAAATGACTTACCATTATTAGTTCATGGGGAGGTAAGTGACCCAAAGATTGATATTTTTGATAGGGAAAAATTTTTTATCGATAAATATCTCATTAGGATATGTAAAAATTTTCCATCACTTAGGTTAGTTTTTGAACATATTTCGACTAAAGATGCCGTAGAATTTGTTATGAATTCTTCTTCTAAAGTTGCAGCAACAATTACCCCACAACATGCATTATTAAGCCGAAATGATTTATTGTCAGGAGGAATTAAACCTCATAATTATTGCTTACCTATTCTAAAGAGAGAAATTCATCAAAAAGCAATTCTTCAAGCAGCAATTTCAGGTAATTCAAAATTTTTTCTTGGAACAGACAGTGCTCCTCATACAACATCTGAAAAAGAGAGCTCTTGCGGATGTGCGGGAGTTTATTCGGCAAGAACAGCAATTGAACTTTATGCCGAAATTTTTGATAAGAATGATGCTTTAGATAAACTTTCAGATTTCAGTAGTAAGTTTGGAGCCGATTTCTATGGTCTCCCATACAATCAGGACAAGATTAGACTTGTAAGAAAAGATTATGAGATACCTCATCAATTAGAATTTTACAATAATAAAATTACTCCTTTCTTAGCCGGTCAAACCATTCATTGGCAAATTTCATAAATTTACTCATTAAGTGATAAAATAAGGCAAGTTGACCAGACAGTCGCTATATTTATTTATAGAGGAAAGTCCGGGCTCCAAAGAGCAGAGTGATGGCTAACAGCCATACGTCGCGAGACGAGGAATAGGGCCACAGAGACGAGCGTATTTAGTTACGGTGAAACGCGGTAACCTCCACTCGGAGCAAGGCCAAATAGGGTAGCATTGACACTGCTCGTGTTGCTACCGGGTAGGCTGCTTGAGCGATCGAGCAATCGGTCGCCTAGAGGAATGACTGTCCACGACAGAACCCGGCTTATCGGTCAACTTACCATAATCTAACTCACTGAAGAATAAAGAAAATAGTATAAAAAAGTGCTTGCAAAGCACTTTTTTATTGCCTATAGTGTTCTTGTAAGGGAAAAAGTGGTAATTTGTGGGAAATTATTTAACGAAACTAAGGGCGTTCAGTAATTTTCCATTTTTTTAGGTGGACACTATGTATAGAGGTGCAACAATTCTAAATTTAGACGGCAAAAACAGATTTGCTGTGCCAACTAAATATAGAGAGCATTTGCTAATAGAATCAAATGGTGCAATGGTTTTTACCGCACACCCCCATGGTTGTATTCTTTTATATCCCAAGGAAGCCTGGACACCAATTCAATCAAAAATAATGCAACTCTCAAGTTTTGATAAAAAATCTAGCGGCCTTCAGCGACTGCTTGTAGGTTATGCGGAAGATAATATAGTAGACGGAGCTGGAAGACTTTTAATTTCACAAGCATTACGAGACTTTGCAGATATTCAAAAAACAATAATGTTTGTTGGTCAGGGTACGCATTTTGAAATATGGAATCAGGAGCTCTGGAACCAAGAAATAAGTAAAATTAATGTAAATGATAATGATGGCTTACCAGATGAGCTTGGAGGTTTTGCATTATGACAAATAACCCAAAAGAACATATTCCAGTTTTATTGAAAGAGGCCATTATTGGACTGTCAATTAAAGAAAGTGGTATTTATCTTGATTGTACGTTTGGTAGAGGAGGTCATTCTAGAGAAATTTTAAAGAACCTTGGTCCTAATGGTCGATTAATTTCTATAGATAAAGACCAGGCTGCAATCGAATCAGCAAATCAGATTAATGATAAAAGATTTGAAATTATAAACTCAAGCTTCTCCCAAATGGGAGAATTCCTAAAAAAAAAAATATTGAAAAACTTGATGGGATATTAATGGATCTAGGAGTATCTTCACCGCAGCTAGATGAACCAAGCAGAGGGTTTAGCTTTATGGCTGATGCTGGCCTAGATATGAGGATGGATCAATCACAATCATTAACAGCGGCAGATATAGTTAATTCTTATGAAGAGAAAGAGTTAATAGAGCTTCTTTTTTTATATGGAGAAGAAAAATTTTCAAAAAGAATAGTACGTTCAATTTTAATTCATAGGGAGACTATAGGGCCAATAACTAGAACCCATGAACTTGCTAAAATAATTAACCAGGCAGTTCCAAAAAGAGAGCCAGGTAAAAATCCTGCAACGAGGTCCTTTCAAGCGCTAAGAATAAAAGTAAATGAAGAGATTACTGAGGTTGAAAGGGCACTACCTATTGCCTTTGATTTTCTAAACACTAAGGGGAGATTGGTAGTTATTAGCTTTCATTCACTAGAAGATAGAATTGTGAAAAATTTTACAAAATATAAAATGGAAACAGATGTAATTCCAAAATATATTCCAATCAGAGCAAGTGAAATTAAATTACCTTCGGTTAAGAAGATTGGAAAGCTAATTACGCCTTCAAAAGAAGAAATAAAATTAAATCCAAGGTCTCGAAGCGCTAAATTGAGAGTTATTGAAAAGGTGTTTGACTAGAAATGAGATTAAATTTAATCCTTTATGTTGTCTTAATTTTTTTTGCAATTGCGACAGTAAATTCTGAACATCAATATAGGAATAACTATTCTCGATTAGATATTGAGAAAAAAACTACGTCAGAGCTCCGGGATGAAAAAACAAAGCTAGAGGTAGAGGAGTCTGATAAGTCTGGTAATCAGAGAATACAAACAATAGCTTCAGAAAAATTAAGAATGTACCCCCCCAATAAAAAAGAAATCAGAGTTATTAAATGAAAAAAAATAAGAAATGATTAATACAAGAAAAAAACATACAGAATTTTTTGAGCTATCAAAGCTAAGGCGTCGTTTTGTTTTGATAATGATTCTCTCTTTATTTTTTGCCTTATTTTCAAGGGCAATTTATTTGCAGGCTATGCAAAAAGATTTCTTACAGAAAGAGGCTAAAAATAGAAGTGATCGAAACGTTTTATTGCATGCTTACCGAGGAAAAATAATTGATAGAAACAACAACGTATTTGCCGTAAGTACCCCGGTCCAAGTGATAACTGCAAATCCATCTATATTTGAAGCATCAGTAAAGAAAAGGATAAAGCTGGCAAGGATATTGTCATTGAGCCGAAGGGATCTAGAAAGAAGGGTACAAAAAAAGAAAAAAAAGGTATTTCTAAATAGGCAACTATCCCCAGAAAAAGCAGCTCAAGTCATGGCGCTTAAGATTCCTGGTATCTCATCAAATAAAGATTATAAAAGGTTTTATCCAGCCAAAGAAGTGGCAGCACATTTGATTGGCTTTACTGGGATAGATGGATATGGTTTGGAGGGCATTGAATTACATTCAAATAAATTATTGGCAGGAGAGCCTGGCTATAAAAAAATATTAAAAACCGAAAAAGGAAGAATTGTTGATGATCTTCAGGACGTAAAAATCCCACGAGATGGGCAGGACATTCAATTATCAATTGATAAAAGGCTCCAATATACTGCATATAGAGCGTTAGAAAAAGCTGTTGAAAAACATGCAGCAATATCTGGATCAGCAATATTATTGGATGTAAAGACTGGTGAAATATTGGCGATGGCAAATTATCCATCCTATAACCCAAATACAAAAGGTAAATCTAAAGATTTTATAAGGAATAGAGTTGTTACAGATACTTTTGAGCCAGGATCAACCATAAAACCAATTTCAGTTAGTGCAGCATTAGAAAGTAACTCAATAAAACCCCATAATATTATTGATACCTCCGCGGGCTATTATAAAGTAGGAAGAAGCTTTGTTAGAGATACTCATAAATATGGAAAAATATCAGTTAAAGAGGTTATTCAAAAATCTTCTAATATTGGGGCTATTATAATCGGAGAAAAAGTAAAACCAAAATACTTGTGGAATACATTTAATAACTTTGGCATTGGACAAAAAACAGGGGTTACTTTCCCTGGTGAGGTAGGAGGAAAATTAATACATTATAAAAATTGGAGAAAAACAGATCACCAAAGTGCAACATATGGTTATGGTATGAGTACTAGCTTAATACAACTAGCCCACTCATATACTGTCTTTGCAAACCAAGGGAATATCAAAAGTATATCCCTTCTAAAGACAAAAGATCTCACGTTAGGAAGAAGAGTAATTTCAAAAAAAACCAGCGATGAAATGCTAGGTATGCTTGAATCTGTTGTTAAAGATGGTACTGCCGAACATGCTAAAGTAAATGGATATAGAGTTGCTGGAAAAACTGGAACATCCAAGAAAGTGGGGCCAAATGGTAAATATGAGAGTAACTATATTGGTTCATTTGTAGGTATTGCTCCTGTGTCAAACCCAAAATTTGTTATAGCAGTGATGATTGATGCGCCCTCAATAGGCAGTTATTATGGAGGGACTGTTGCAGGTCCTGTATTTAGCTCGTTAATGGCAGAAGCTCTTAAAATATACTCAATACCACAAGACGGCTTTACAGAAAGAAATGAACAAAAAAGAGAAGTTAAGCCTGACAGCATAATATGATCGAATCATTACAACAGCTTTTTAATATCTGTGATGACATTACTATACATAGCAATCAAGTAACAAAAAAATCATTATTTGTCGCATACCCAGGAAGTACTTTTGATGGAAGGGATTTCATAGGTCATGTAGTTAAAACAGGAGTAAGTGCTGTACTTTATGACAAAAATAATTTTTCATGGAAAAAAGAATGGGAATTACCTCATTTAGGCATAGATAAATTAAAAGAAAGGCTCCCAGAAATTGCAAGTGAATTTTATGGTCATCCTTCTGATAATTTAAGGGTAGTGGGTATTACCGGAACAAATGGAAAAACAACAAGCGTTCAATGGTTATCATCATGCTTGAATCAACTTGATAAAAAAACGGGATTTATTGGTACAACCGGTTATGGAAATGAAACCAATATAGAATCTACAACAAATACAACGCCAGATATTTTTACAATCCAAAAAATTATAAGAGAGTTAAGAGAAAAAAATACAAGCCATATTGCGATGGAAGTATCCTCTCATGCCATAGATCAAGGAAGAATTGATAATCTAAAATTTGATATCAAGCTTCTAACAAATATAACAAGAGATCATTTGGATTATCATGGAAATATTAAAAATTATATTAAATGCAAGACTGACTTCCTACTAAGAAAAAAATCGGGAAACGTTATTATTGTAAACAATGACGATCCAATAGGTCATCAAATAATAGAAAAAATAAATAAGAAAAAAACTAACTTAGAAATTTTAACATTTGGAATTAACAATTCTTCAGACTTAATGGCAAAAGAAATTATTGTCACCGGAGATAGAACAACATTCTATTTACTTCATAATAAAGAAAGGTATGAATTCCATGCTCCAATTTTTAGTAGGTACAATCTATATAATCTTCTTGGAGTTATTGGGTGCCTTCTAAAGCTCAAAATTACAATAAAAGACGTACAATTTGTTGTAAGCAATATTCCCATTGTAGATGGTCGGGCTGAGGTTATTAATCTAAATTCTAAAAATCAACCAAATGTATATATTGATTATGCACACACTCCCGATGCATTAAAAAATATCCTAGAGGCTTTAAAGCAAAGAAATCCAAAAAATCTCACAGTACTATTTGGTTGCGGGGGAAATAGAGATAAGGGAAAAAGAAAAGAAATGGCGGAGATTTCAAATCAACTGGCAGATAATGTAATTATTACATCTGATAATCCTAGGGATGAGAGCCCGATTGATATTATTGATGAGATAAGTAAATATATTAATATCCCCTCCAAGATATTTGAGAATAGAGAAGCAGCTATTATTTACGCAATAGAAAGTATGGATGAGAATGATATTTTATTAATTGCTGGAAAAGGACACGAAGGTTACCAGGAGATAAAAGGGAAAAAATATTTATTTTCTGATAAGAAAATTGCACTAGATAATATTAGGAAAAATATAATTCGATGATAAAAATAACATTGAATGACTTATTGTCTTTTATAGAGCTTCCTGGAAGTAATGTAAATAATGATCTAGAAATATTTAATTTTTCAATTGATTCTCGGACAATAAAAAAAGGCGATGCTTATATTGCTATTGAAGGGAAAAAATTTAATGGAAACAATTTTGTCTTTGATGCAATAAAAAATGGTGCATCCGTAGTGTTTACTTCAAATAAAGAATATCTCGCACCTAATGTCTTCTATGTAAAAAACGGTAAAGAATTTCTAAAAAAAATAGCAGGATTTATTTTGAATAAAATAAATCCAAAAGTCATTGCTATTACTGGAAGCAATGGAAAAACTACTACAAAAGAGATTATTGCATCTATTCTTCAGCAAGAATATTCCGAAGAAGAATTGTTAATTACACAAGGAAATTTTAATAATGACATTGGTCTACCATTAACAATTTTAAGGCTCAATGAAGAACATAAAATAGCTGTACTTGAGATGGGAATGAATCATAAGGGTGAGATTGAAGAGCTGACAAGGATAGCCCCTCCTGATATTGCAGTAATTACAAATATTGGAGAGGCACATATAGAAAATTTTGAATCAAAAGATGAAATTGCTACCGCAAAAAAAGAAATCTTAGAAAATATCTCAAATAATAGTTTTGTAATATTACCGAGAGATGACATATATTTTGAATTTTTAGCTAAAGATATCTCGTCCACAAAAATTACCACATTTGGTATGAGCAATAAATCTGATATTTCTTGTGACACCAAGAATGACTCAATTAATCGATACTTTTTATCAGATAAATTTTTAGATGCTAAATGCAACCTAATTGGTAATCATAATACAATGAATATTATGGCTGCTATTGGGGTGGCTCAAACTCTAGGAATTCCAATTAACTCAATCAAGAAAGGAATAGAATTAGTTAGGGGGATGCCTGGTAGGCTAGAAATGAAGTATGCAATAAATGGCGCAATAATTATTGATGATAGTTATAATTCAAATCCATCATCGATGATGGCTGCCATCGACGTTCTTGCTTCACACAGTAGGCTACATAAAATATTAATAATAGGAGATATGGCGGAATTAGGAGAGCAAAGTCAAAAACTTCATAACGAAATAGTTAAATATATTAATGATTCAGGAGTCAGTTATACCCTAGCAATTGGAGACGAAATGCGGCAGCCAATAACAAATAATATTCAGTATGGAAGCTGGCATAATTCAAAGGAAAGCTTAATTAAAGAATTAAGAGTCGTAATGAAAAAAGATAGTGCTTTGCTTGTAAAAGGCTCTCGATTAATGGAAATGGAAGAAATTATTAATATAATTATATAGTTAGTATAAATATAAGGGACATAATATGTTATTAGATTTGTTTAGTTGGTTAGCTAAAGAACACAGTTTCTTTAATGTTTTTAGCTATATATCAATAAGGGCCGTACTTGCAATTATTACGGCGCTCATCATTTCATTTGTTTTAGGTCCTTGGTTTATTAAGAAATTAGGTGATTATAGCTTTGGTCAGTACGTCAGAACAGATGGAATTGAAGCCCATATTATTAAAACAGGTACTCCGACAATGGGAGGGGGATTAATTTTAATATCTATCTTAATTTCGACATTATTATGGGCTGATTTAAGTAATCGTTATATTTGGTTGTTGATTATTGTGACCATTGCATTCGCTCTAATAGGCTTAATAGATGATTACAGTAAGATTAAGAATAAAAAAGCAGATGGACTATCTGCATTGCATAAATATGGACTACAGTCATTTGTCGGATTTAGCGTTGCTGCATATATTCTATTAACCGCTACAACTCCAGAGTCAACAGAACTCCTAATACCTTTTCTTAAAAATGTAAGTATACCTTTGGGGGCAACAGGTTTTATCCTGCTAGCATATTTTGTGATTGTAGGAAGTAGTAATGCAGTCAATCTAACAGATGGACTAGATGGCCTAGCCATAATGCCAGCAGTAATGGTAGTTAGTGCGCTTGGAATTTTTGCATATCTAAGTGGCAATACAATTTTCTCTTCCTACTTGAGTATCCCATATATCCAAGGTGCTGGAGAATTGACTATTTTTTGTGCAGCTCTTGCGGGAGCAGGTTTAGGCTTCTTATGGTTTAATGCATACCCTGCAGAGGTATTTATGGGAGATCTGGGGTCATTATCGATTGGCGCTGCTATGGGGACAATTGCAATTATCGTAAGGCAAGAGATTATTTTAATGATTATGGCTGGTGTATTTGTTGTCGAAACCATCTCTGTAGCACTCCAGGTATCGTACTTTCGTTACACTAAAAAAAGATTTGGGGTTGGTAAAAGAATTTTTTTGATGGCACCCCTTCACCATCATTACGAGAAAAAGGGATGGAAAGAAACTCAGGTTGTGGTTCGATTTTGGATTATTACTATGATATTAGTTTTAATTGGTCTAGCCAGCCTAAAAATTAGATAATGTTTATAGATCAATTTAATCATGTCTTAATAGTTGGGATGGGTAAAACCGGATATTCAATTGTTGAATTTTTGAAAAATAAAAATATATGTATTTCGGTTTATGATTCTAAAAAAACAATTCTCGATACTAGAGAAAAGTTAAAAGGGATAAGTATTGCTAATTATTATGATGGACCATTAGAGGAAAAATACCTCAAAAATATAGATTGTTTAGCAGTAAGCCCCGGCGTAGACTTAAGAAATCCTGTACTGAAAAATGCTCAAAAAAATAAAATTACTATAATCAATGATCTAACACTATTTTCTGAAGAAATTAATCAAGAAAAAACAAAAGTTATCGGTGTGACTGGAACAAATGGAAAAACAACAGTTTGTAAATTATTAGAACATCTTTCTATAAAAGCTGGATATAAGGCAGTTGCTGCTGGAAATATTGGCTTACCAATACTAGATATTAAGAACGTAAATGATTTCGATGTAATTATCTTAGAGCTTTCTAGTTTTCAACTAGAAATAAAAAATCAATTAAATTTTGATGTTGGAGTAATACTCAATATTTCAGAAGATCATATGGATAGATATGATACTTTTGACCATTATGTTAGGGCAAAATACTCAATACTCGAACATTCAAAGAAAAAAATTATATTTGCCGATGATTTAGTAATGAAAGAATGGGATGTTGAGGGCGCAATTTTATTTTCCGACTCTATTCAAAAAAATATAAATGCATACGGTATTAAAAATGAGAAGAATAAGAGATACATTGTGAATCATTCGGGCCTAAAAGTTGAGATAACTGATGTAAATTTATTAGGTAAGCATAACCAATTAAATATTATGGCTGCCGTCGCAACATTTAAACAATTTGATAATAAATTTAATGAGATTGATAGTGCAATTAAGAAGTTTCCAGTAATAAATAATCGACTAGAGTGGGTAAGGAAAGTTAATGGAATTAATTTTTATAACGACTCTAAGGCCACTAATATTTCGTCTGCAATTTCTGCAGTTAATGCATTCGAAGGGAAAAATATTTTTTTAATTGTAGGCGGTGATAGTAAAAATCAAGATCTTTCATTACTTTCTAGGGCCCTTAAAAGTAAGATAAAAAAACTATATCTAATCGGTAAAGATGCAGAGTTAATACAAAATGCGTGTAAAGATTTAATAGAGGTAGAAATAAAAATACTTAACACATTGAAGGAAGCAACCCATCAAGCTTTTAAGGATGCAGAATCGGGCAATATTGTTTTGTTAGCACCAGCTTGCGCTAGTTATGATATGTATAAAAGTTATATCGAGAGAGGCGATGACTTTAAGTCAATCGTAGCTAACTTTTAATTATGAAAATATTCTCATTCCAAAAAAAATACAATATACCTAGCATTGATTACGGTTTAATTTGGACGGCATTATTATTACTTGGAATTGGGTTAGTGATGGTTTATTCGGCTTCCATTGATATAGCTGCATCCCGGAAGGCATTAGATTATCAGAATTACTATTATTTAATGAGGCAGTCAACTTTCATACTAATAGGCTTTATTTTTGGGTACATAACATTTTTAATACCAGTTTATTTTTGGCAAAAAATGGCCCCATTTTTATTTATATTAGGCATCATATTATTAATTATTGTGTTGTTCACAGGGGTTGAGATTAAAGGATCTAAGAGATGGATTCCATTGGCTGTAGTCAATTTCCAGCCATCTGAACTAGTTAAACTATTTACAGTAATGTACGCCTCTGATTATGTTTTGAGAAAATCAAAGCAAATGAGGACAATTGTGAAAGGTTTTCTACCGATGCTAGGAGTAATAGTATTAACAGGAATTTTACTACTTAGACAACCAGATTTTGGAGCACTAGCTGTGATTACAATGATTGCAATGGGGATTTTATTCTTAGGAGGTATCTCGTATAAAGTTATCACAGGATTAATAATTTTAGCGCCAATTAGTATCTATTTTTTAATCATAACTAGCCCTTATAAACTAAAAAGAATTGAGGGATGGTTAAATCCATGGGCTGACCCTTTTGGCTCTATGGGATATCAACTTACTAATGCATTGATGGCTTTTGCCCGAGGAGAGTTTTTTGGTGTTGGTTTAGGCGGGAGTGTGGCAAAACTTGGATATTTACCTGACGCACATACAGATTTTCTATTAGCTATTCTAGGAGAAGAATTTGGTTTGTTTGGAGTTGCAATTGTCTTAGGACTTTTTTCTTATCTAGTGCTGAAGATATTTGGCATTGCTAAGGAGTCAATACAAAATAAGAAACATTTCTCAGCTCTCATGGCTCAAGGTATTGCAATCTGGTTTGCAGTTCAAGGACTAATTAATATGGGGGTAAATTTAGGAGCATTTCCAACAAAAGGCATCACTCTCCCCCTTATGTCCTATGGAGGAACTGGGATCTTGGTAAATATGGTTGCCCTTGCAATTATTTTAAGAATTGATCACGACAATAGAAGTAATATGAGAGGTCAGTATTATAAATAACAAACATATACTAATTGCTGCTGCTGGAACTGGTGGACATATATACCCCGGTTTAGCTGTAGCTGATTATTTTAGGAAAAATAATTTTAAAATTTCATGGCTGGGTACGCAGGAAGGAATGGAGAATTATTTATTAAATAAAAAAGAAATTCAATTTAATCAAATCAATATGCAGGGCTTTAGAGGCAAAGGAATAAGGAGATGGCTAAAATTGCCATTTGTACTTACTTTTGCAACTTATCAAGTAATAAAAGTAATTAAAAAATGGAATCCTTCAGTTATTTTGGTTATGGGAGGTTATATTTCTGTTCCGGTAGCAATTGGAGCAAGGATATTGGGCGTACACCTTATAATTCATGAGCAAAATGCTTTAGTAGGTTTGAGTAATAAAGCAATGAACACAATTTCAAATATTAGTTTTTCTGGCCTTAAATCAAATATAAAAAGTATGCATGAAATAGGAAACCCAATTCGAGAGGAGTTATATAAGATAAATAATCCATCCAAAAGACTTTCTGGGAGGAGGGGGCCTTTAAGAATATTGGTCCTTGGAGGAAGCCTGGGTGCTCAACAGTTTAACGATCATTTACCAAAAATATTCGACGCTGTAAGTCAAACGAAAGCAATTACAATAATTCATCAGTCTGGAGATAGGCACCATGATCAATTGGTAAAAAATTACGCGCGTTTTCAACTAAAGGTCCAAATCAAAAAGTTTATTCATGATATGGATAAAAAATATGAATGGGCTGATTTAATTATTGCTAGATCTGGGGCCCTTACCGTCAGTGAGATTTGTGAGGTAGGGATTGCAAGTATTTTATTACCATATCCATATGCAGTTGATAATCATCAACTGTTTAATGCAAAAATTATCAAAAATAAAAAGGGAGGATTTATTGTTCTTCAAGAAAATATGATGATGGAATTAAAGTCCATACTAAACAATATAACTCGTGAGGAATGCCTCATAATGGCTATGAACGTAAAAAATAAAAAAAGACAAAATGCAGCAAAAGATATATTTAATTACTGTATTAAAAATATTGGGTCATGAAGAATAAAATAAAAAATATACATTTTGTTGGTATTGGTGGTTCTGGTATGTCAGGCATAGCAGAGGTTATGCATAATCTAGGATTTTCAGTAACAGGATCAGATTCGGGTAAGTCAGTTATTATTGATCATCTAATAGGTGTAGGTATAAATATTTATCCGAGCCATAGTGAAAAAAATACCATGGGTGTTGATGTGCTGGTTGTATCAAGCGCAATTAAAGATACAAATCCTGAAATTAAATCAGCAAAGAATAAAAAAATTCCAATTATTCCTAGGGCTGAGATGCTCTCCGAGTTGATGAGATTTAAGAAGGGAGTGGCTATTGCTGGCACTCATGGAAAGACAACAACAACGAGTATGACAGCTGCTATTTTATCAAAAGGTAATCTAGACCCAACGTATGTAATTGGCGGGAGACTAAATGTAATCAATGTGAATGCGAAGCTTGGTTTGGGTGACTTATTTATTGTTGAGGCAGATGAATCGGATGCTTCCTTTTTACATTTAAATCCAATTGATGCAGTTATAACTAATATAGATCGTGATCACCTTGAGACATACCAAGGTGACTTTGAGAGATTAAAAAAAACATATGTGGACTTTATTCATCAAACGCCATTTTACGGAACAGTGTTTTTGTGCCTAGACGATTTTGAAGTTAAAAAAATAATTCCATTAATTGCTAGGCCGATTATAACCTATGGTACAAATATTGATGCGCAGATACAAGCAGTTAACATAACCCATCATGAAGAAAAAATGTCATTTACTGTGATTGATAAGTATTTTAGAAAAACCGAGTTTAACGTGACAATTAATTTACCTGGCATTCATTATGTAAATAATTCATTGGCAGCAATTGCAATTGGATTAGACAATGGAGTAACAGTTAAAAATATTCAACTAGCATTATCAAACTTTAAGGGCGTTTCAAGACGCTATGATGTATATAAAAATATAAAAGTTGGAACAAAAGAAATTATGGTTATTGATGATTATGGTCATCATCCAACTGAGATTAAAGCAGTTATTGAAGCGACAAAAAAAGGTTTCCCAGGCAAGGAGATTTCGTTAGTATTTCAGCCGCACAGATACTCTAGGACACGAGATTGCTTAGCTGATTTTATAGAAACATTGAAAATACCAGAGAAATTATTCCTATTTGATATTTATTCTGCAGGGGAGCAGGAAATAGAAAATATTTCATCCTCTAATATCATAAAAGATATGAGTAAGAAGGAAGCTTTTTACATTGAGAGTTTTGATGCGGCTAAGAAAATAATTTCTAATAATATATCTGATAAAAGTATTTTGATTGTTATGGGAGCTGGATCGATCGGTAATTTTGCAAAAGAATTTATTGGTTTGATTAAATAATGGAAAAAAATACTATTTATAATAATATTTCTTTAAAAAAATATAATAGTTGGAAAGTTGGTGGTGTAGCTGAGAGATTATATATTTGCGCCGATAAGAGATTACTTTCTGAGGGTATTAATGTTAAAAGGCTCACGCCTCCTTTCACATTTATTGGATTAGGGTCTAATTTACTTATAAGAGATGGGGGACTTAAAGGTACTGTAATTATTATGCATGGCGGACTAACAGAAATAAATATTGAGAATAATAATTTTTATGTTGAAGCGGGAGTTAGCTGCTCAAAACTAGCAAAATTTATTGCAAGAAATAGCTATATACATTCTGCATTTTTAGCAGGAATACCCGGAACTATAGGGGGCGCATTAGCAATGAATGCTGGCTGCTATGGTTCTGAAACATGGGATTTCGTTGAAAATGTTTTAGTTATTAATGAGGAAGGAAAACAATTTAAAAGAGCTAAAAATGAATATATCACCCAATACAGAAAAGTAACTAATAAGGAAAAGCTAAATGAATATTTTTTGGCTGCCTGGATGCAATTTCCTAGAGGTATAAAGCTAGATGCTGAGAGGGATATAAAGTTGCTGCTAGAAAAAAGAAAAGAATCACAGCCATTAAATTGGCCAACAGCTGGCTCTACATTTAGAAATCCACCAGATCATTTTGCAGCAAAATTAATTGAGGAATGTGGCTTAAAGGGATTCACGATAGGTGGAGCTCAAATATCGAAAAAACATGCAAATTTTATTATCAATTTAGGTGGAGCTTCTGCATTTGATATTGAGGAATTAATTAGTTACACAATAAAGAAAGTTTTAGATATCACAAAAATTCGTTTAGAAACTGAAATTAAAATTATCGGAGAATATTCATTTGAGCGATAAGTTTGGAAAAGTAGCGGTGCTGCTAGGAGGTATATCTAATGAAAGAGAGATTTCTCTTAAAAGTGGTAACGCTGTTTTAGCTGCATTGAATAGTATGGATATCGATGCGTATCCAATTGATCCAATGTTTTACGACATAAATGAATTAAAAAAAAATTTTTTTAATAGAGTATTTATTTGTCTTCATGGTAAAGATGGTGAGGATGGAAAAATACAGGGCATGCTAGATGAGATGAATATTCCATATACTGGTAGTGGAAAATCTTCCTCATCAAAAGGTATGGATAAATTAATCTCGAAGTCAATATGGAGAGACAATAATTTAAGTACTCCAGAATTTTTAAGGGTTGAGGGTAGAAATGATTATGAAAAAATTATTAATACTTTAAATTTGCCATTTTTTATAAAGCCAGCAAACTCTGGCTCGAGTATTGGTATTAATAAAGTAAATTCAGAAGAAGAATTTATTAGGGCATTCGATGAGGCAGTTATTATTGATACTAATGTTATTGCCGAGAAAATGGTTGTTGGCAGAGAATATACTTTACCTATTATAGGACAAAGAATATTACCAATAATTGAAATTCAAACAAAGACAGAATTTTATGATTATGCAGCTAAATATAAAAGAGATGACACAAAATTTATTTGCCCAACTGATCTAACATCAAATATTACCGAAAAAGCAAACGAAATCAGTCTAAGAGCATTTAATTTGCTTGGCTGCAAGGGATGGGGAAGAGTTGATTTTATAATAGATAATAATAATAATTTTTTTATTATTGAGATTAATACAATTCCTGGAATGACAAGTCATAGCCTCGTTCCCCTATCAGCAAAAAATGCAGGAATTAGTTTTAAAGAATTAACCCTTAAAATACTTGAGACAAGTTGTGCTTAGCTTATTAGAAAATATTAAAAAAATTACATTACTAGTTTATATTTTTATTTTTCTACTATCTTTTTTTGTGATTATTCAATTATTAGCAAGAGCAGATTTTCCAATAAAAGAGATATCTATAAAAGGTGAATATCAGCATATTGATAAGGAGCAAGTTGATCTAATTGCTAATGAATATATTGATGGTAATTTTTTCTCGATTAACTTAGAGCATACAAGGAAAGCATTTAAGAAGCTTGCATGGGTTAGGGAGATTGCTATAAGGAGAAAGTGGCCAGATGCTCTTGTGGTTACTATTGAGGAGCATAAACCTATCGCTAGATGGGGAAGGATTGGCTTGGTTAATAGTCACGGGGAAATATTTAATGCTGCAACCCAAGAAGATCTACCAATCTTTATAGGGTACAAGCGTTTTGCAAAAAATATAACATCAAAATATATGAAAATGAATAAAATACTTAGTAAAGAATTGATGCAAGTTGGTACAATCTCTTTATCGGAAAGATTGTCATGGGAAATTACTACCGATAATCATGTGAGAGTTATTTTAGGTAAAAGTAATATCATTAGGAAATTAACCTTATTTACAGATAATTATCAAAATATTCTTGCAGAATTAAAAAATAGAATTGAATATGTTGATCTTCGCTATAAAGACGGATTTTCTGTAAAAAAATTAAATGAAAGATCTATTACTAAGACTAAAGAAAAAAATATTTTATGATCAATACTAAAGAAGAAAAAAATTTAATAGTTGCATTAGATGTTGGAACATCAAAAATCGTAGTTATTGTATCTGAACTTCAATCTGATGGCATTTTAAAGATAATAGGCTTAGGTCAACACATCTCCAAAGGTTTAAAGAAGGGTGTAGTTATAAATATTGAAAGTACCATGCAAGCAATTCAACGATCTATTGAAGAGGCTGAATTAATGGCTGATTGTAAGATTAAGGATGTTTATACTGGTATAGCTGGAAGCCATATTCAAAGTTTAAATTCACATGGCATGGTCACGGTAAAAGACTCTGAAGTGTCTCAGATGGATGTTGATCGAGTTATTGAAACCGCCCAGGCAATATCACTTCCACCAGACCAGCAAGTACTTCATATATTAACCCAGGAATATATAGTCGATAATCAACACGATATACGTGAGCCCCTTGGTATGAGTGGTATGCGCCTAGAAGTTAAGGTACATATAGTATCTGGAGCTATTACAGCCGCACAAAATATTATCAAATGTATAAAAAGATGTGGGTTGGAAGTAGTGGAGCTTATTCTTCAACCATTAGCTTCAAGTGAAGCAGTATTAACTAAAGACGAAAAAGAGCTAGGTGTTTGTCTGGTTGATATCGGTGGCGGAACTACAGACATAGCAATTATAAAAAATGGCTCGATACAACATACTGCCGTTATTCCTATTGCTGGAGATCAAATCACTAATGATATTGCTGTTGCTTTCAGAACTCCAACACAATCAGCAGAAGATATTAAGATTGCCCATGGTTCTGCTGTTTCTTATATGGCATCAGCAAATGAAATAATAGCAATTCCACTTGTTGATGGACGTGAACCAAAAAAAATTACAACCGAAGTATTGTCACAAGTAATTGAACCTAGAATTACTGAGCTTTATGAGTTAGTTAGAAATGAATTACATCGAAGTAGAATGGGTAATGCTATTGCATCTGGTATTGTTATAACAGGTGGCTCCTCAATGATGAAGGGAATGGTCAATTTGGGTGAAACTGTATTCAATATGCCAGTAAGAATAGGCGTTCCCAGAGATGTTGACGGACTATTACAAGTTGTAGAGAATCCAAGATATGCTACCGGAATCGGCCTACTTAAAATAGGCAGAGATGATCTTGAAAAGCAGTTAGATTACAAGTTAAATGGAAATTCAGTAAGCCAGATTTTCAAGAGAATGAAAATGTGGTTTCAAGGAAATTTTTAATGGAACATGGAGTTACTTATGTTTGAGGTAGTGGAAAAGAAATCACAGGAAGCTAATATAAAAGTTCTTGGTGTAGGCGGCTGCGGCGGAAATGCGGTAGACCATATGATTGAAAAGAATGTTCTGGGCGTCGAATTTATGTGCATAAATACTGATCTCCAAGCTCTAAAAAAGAGTCAGGCTAGCTCAATTATACAAATTGGTGAAACTCTTACAAAAGGATTAGGAGCAGGCTCAAGACCAGATACAGGTAAACAGGCAGCAATAGATGATAGAGAAAAAATTATTGAAGCAATTGATGGTGCAGACATGCTATTTATTACAGCAGGAATGGGTGGTGGAACTGGAACTGGAGCTACGCCTGTTATTGCACAAATTGCAAAAGATTTAGGTATTCTTACTATTGCAGTTGTTACAAAGCCCTTCGACTTTGAAGGAAGTAGGAGTCAAGTTGCTAAAGATGGAATTAGTGAATTGGTTAATTATGTCGATTCTTTAATTGTTATTCCAAATGAAAAGTTGATGGGTGTCCTTGGTGAGGACGTAACATTTATTGATGCATTTGGTGCGGCTAATGATGTGTTACTTAGTGCAGTTGCAGGTATTGCTGAAATTATAAACAGTCCTGGCCTTATTAATGTTGACTTCGCAGATGTCAAGACAGTAATGAGCGAGATGGGTATGGCAATGATTGGTTCAGGTTATGCAGAGGGCTCAGATCGCGCTTTAATTTCTTCAAAAGCAGCTATGGCATGTCCATTACTTGAGGATGTAAATTTAAATAATGCCAAAGGTATATTGGTAAATATCTCTGCTAGCCAAGATTTTAAAATGAAGGAATATTTTGAAATCATGAATGTAGTTAAGCAATACGCAGCAGAAGAAGCAAATATTATAGTGGGAAATGTAATTGATGATTCTATTGCAAGTGGTATTAGGGTAACGATGGTAGCAACTGGATTATCAGATAGTAAAAATGAATCATCTAATCCAGTTAATTTAACTTCCCAATATAATTATGATGATGATAATGAACCAGTAATTTTTTCTCGAAATGATGAATCAAGTCTAGGCACAACTAAAGATGATGATGAGGACTTAAATGTATTTAGTAGTAACTTAGAAGAAGCCAATGACCAATACAAGAATTTTAGTGATGATGAATATGACGTTCCAGCATATCTTAGAAAAAATAAATGATACTTCAACGTACAATAACAAATTCAGTTAGCACGAGAGGTGTAGGCCTGCACACAGGAGAAAAAGTAATTCTAACATTACATCCTGCCAATGAAGACCAAGGAATAGTATTTACTAGGAGCGATCTAGAAGTTCCAATAAAAATTCAGGTATCGCCATTTATGGTAACTGAAACTAAATTATGTTCCACAATTGGAGTAGATCAGTTCAAGGTTTCTACTGTTGAGCATATTATGTCTGCTCTTTCTGCATCAGGAATTGATAATATTATAATAGATGTTAATGGTTCAGAGGTTCCTATAATGGATGGTAGCTCAATTGCATTTATCTATCTGATAAAATCAGCAGTAATTAAGGAGCAAAATAAACCCAAAAAATTTGTTGTAATTAATGAATTAATTGAAGTAAAAGATGGAGATAGATTAGCTAAATTTGAACCTCATCAAGGATTTATTATCGACTTTATGATTAATTTTCCTCACCCAGCTTTTAATGATGAGGATAGTCATGTAAGTATAGATTTTTTTAAAGATTCTTATATTAAAGATATTAGTAGGGCTCGAACATTCGGGTTTATGCAAGAAGTTGAATATTTAAGAACAAATGGATTAGCAAGAGGCGGATCACTTGATAATGCCATAGTGCTTGATGAATATAAAATTATTAATGAAGATGGATTAAGGTACTCAGATGAATTTGTAAGACATAAAATACTTGATGCAGTTGGCGACTTATATATGTTAGGTAGTCCAATTATAGGAAAATTTACAGCATACAAATCTGGACATGAGCTGAATAATAAATTGTTAAGAGCACTTGTGGAAAATCCACAATCATGGTCCCTAGAAAATTTAGACGATAATGGAATAGAGATGGCAGAGTTGGCAAAGAATTATCTATTAATAGCTAATGAGTTTAATAATAAAAGGACTGATAAAATACAATGATTTTTATTCGACTAATACTATTTTTGCTACTCATTACATTAGTTATTCTGAGTATTTTTTATGTGGTTACTAAAAATAAAAAATATCTAAATATTATTCAGTCAATTATGAATTACTCAATATATTTTGGTGTCTTCTTTGGTATTATGTATCTACTTATAAGGGTAATCCACTTTTAAGGGGATGAAAACAGTATCGATTTTTGGCGGAACAGGCTTTATAGGTTCAGAGCTAGTTGATCATCTTGCAAAAAAAAATATTAAAATTAATGTCTTCACTCGACGGCTTAGTAAAGCAAATAAATTTAAAGATTTACCAAGAGTTAAAATAATCGAGATTAATGAGTCAGCAGACATCTCTGAATTACTAAAAGAATCAGATGTTGTTATAAATTTGGTTGGAATTCTTCATGAAAAAAAATCTATCTCCTTCTATTCTGTGCATAAAGACTGGGTAAATAAAATTTCTATAGCTGTAAAGAAAAATAATATCAGTCGCTTTATTCATCTAGGAGCAATTCAATCCACTAAGCATGCACCAAGCAGATACCTTAAATCAAAGTATGAAGGCGAAGAAGAAATTAAAAGAATTCTTAAAAAAAAATCCTGGACTATTTTAAGGCCTTCAATTGTATTTGGTAAGGACGACATATTTATTAATCTTTTTAGAAAAATGGTTACATACTTACCTATAATTTTCCTTGTATCACCAAATGCTAAATTTCAACCTATTTATGTTAAAGATTTAGTCGATATTATTACTCAGAGTATTAATGATAATAAGTCATTCGGTAAAACATATAACATTGCTGGCCCGAAAGACTATAATTTTATTGAAATTATCAAATTAATAGCAAAAGTTGATGAAAGGAAGGTTTTGATAGTCCCACTTAATAGATTACTTTCCAACATAATGGTGACCCTAATAGAGCTATTGCCATATAAAATTATTACCAAAGATAATTTAAAATCAATGGAGCTTGATAATGTTGTTGATATCAATGACGCATATCACTTTAAATCAAAACTATTACCACTTTCAAGTTACCTTAAAAAGTAGACAGGTAGATACAAAATAATGAAAATATATTTAGTCGGCGGGGCAGTAAGAGACAAATTAATGGGTATCTTGAGTAAAGATAGGGATTATTTAGTGGTGGGAAGTACTCCGGAAGAAATGGTTCGATTAGGTTATAAGCCTA
>Ga0209192_10000769_pt1 | contig 28952 bp, 31 predicted proteins | sample ArcticOcean_MG_C_11_FD_187433 | JGI IMG/M metagenome (GOLD analysis project Ga0209192, IMG submission 187433) | Marine microbial communities from western Arctic Ocean - ArcticOcean_MG_CB2_154 (SPAdes) (version 2) | ecosystem: Environmental > Aquatic > Marine > Oceanic | place: Arctic Ocean... | reverse complement strand
CGTTTCGCTCCCATCGCGTCTCGTGTCCCACGGTATCGCGGAGATTCGAAAAGCGGCCGCGTGCGGCTATCGCATCGACGCTACGACTCACCACGGCTGTGTCGGAAGCCTCCTCGGTGGAGTCGGAAGGAGCACGACAGGACAACGCGGGCGCACGAAGTGTGCATCTGAAGACGAGTTTGCAATTGTTTATAATCTTCAGAAGACGAATTTTCGCGCGCCTTTGCGGCACCGCACACGACCGCACAAGACAGCCGTCCCCTCGGCGATGGCCACGCGCGACGCCGCGCCGTTCGCGTCGCTCAGCGCGACAATCCCAGCAAGCGCGCGTGGAAGTCCAACTCAGGCGGGAGGTTCTGAGGCATCACATCGAGGAGTAATAACTCAAGACGAGGTCCAGACCAATCGAGCGCTCCACGATTTTACGCGTGGGGATTCGGGGACCGTGCTGCGGGACGGCGGGGAGACGTCTGTTGGTGGGGACGGTGAAACGACCCGGGGTGGGGACGGTTTTGAGAACAGTGGGGACGTTGGGGACGGCACGCGTGGGGAGTGGGACGTTTTGGCGGACATGAGTCGGCGCGATGCTCGATTTCACGAAAAAGTTGAGCACTTGTTAATTCACATCGATGCCCTGGACAATCGGTTAGCGTCGTCCGCGATGTCGCACGAAAAACCCGGGTTCTTCGACACCGCCGATTTCGGGCGCGCGCGAGAAACCACCGCTGGCGTGCGTGGTGCTTTAGGAGACCTTCTGAAATCGCCACAGTGGACCAAACGTGGGGGGAAAACAGACAGACGCGCCGCGACATGATACGGAAAATACTGGAGTGGCAAAAAACTTGTAAAGTAATACCTCTTAATTTTTCCTTCGTTCCCGCCCCCGCCGCGTGTCTTTCCCAGTTCCACCCGTATCCCTACCCCCCCAACACGCGGTCGCGGCGTAGGTGTCGCAAACGCGAAGCAGGTTTTGAATCGACAAAAGAAGAGGTGTTCCCTCCGCGTCCGCACCGGAACTGTCTTCGTCGCGCTCCGATCCGAGCGCATTCACCTCCGTTTCCATCACGCGTAAGTCGTTGCACGCGTCGCGCGAGTCATCTCCTTCAAGTTGCACAGAAGAAACCCCAGAGGCGTCCGCCTGCGAGTACGGTGGCTCCGCATTACTCACTGTGCCTGACACGGCCAGCGCGAAACAAATTCGCTTCGTGGGAAACGAAACGGGAACCTCGAGCGTCGCGGTGACGAGTACTTGTTTTTTTTGTTGCGTCGTCGTGGAAGCGCCGGCCACGACACCGCAGATCACCTCCACCACGAAACGTCTCGCGCCTCGTCGCCGAAGGCTCGAACGCGAGCCTGTGTTTTGTAACCTGCGGAAAAGGACGGACCCGCTTTGGTGGTTTTTGGTTGAAGTTTCGGCCGAACCGTCGACGTCATCTCCGTGAATCTCGGCGAAAGACTTCATCGTCGAGACAAACGAAGTTGGAGACTGTTTGCGCACCGACGACAACAAATCCGCGAACTCCGTCCCGACGTCGTTTTTGCAGTGCGTCAACTTCGCGAGTTCATTCTCCATGTCGTGAAGCACGCGAAGCCGGTCCCGGATCGCGATGAGTACGTTTTTCCCTCGTTTCTGTGAAGCGTGCGCGTTTAGGTTGCGCTCCACGCAATCGAGGGATTCGCCGAACTCCGAATTCGCGCTCGTGACAATCTCGCGTTGAAACGGCGGTTGCGCCGGTAGAAAGTCCAACCCACCCAAGTGCTGACACCACCGGAACGGCCGGTCCAGTGTTGAGGTTACGTCCCACCCGTTGCTGCTCGTTTCAGCGGACGGGTTCGGGTTGACGCACCCGTCGTCTCCGGGGAACAAATCGATCAACGCCCTGTTCAAGTCGATATCGCGTGTGGAGGCGCTTTTCATGGACGACCCCGAAGCAACCGCGCCAACCTCCGCGGTTATCACCCTTAGCGTTGGAACGTACCGGAACGTAACCACGACATCGTTACTCACGGTCAAGGTTACATTCAACGGGTGGTACGTCACGGTGTCGGGGTCGGGGTCGGGGTCGGTTTCGGTTCGGTTCCGTTTCCCGCCGCTTCTCGTTTGTTTCGACGATCGATGTTCGTTGTCGCCGTTTTCGTCATCATCCGTTTCCGACCTATACGCATTTAGTCTCGGCACTTGCGCATCGTCGCCGTGTAGTTCCTCACCTCCACCAGTAGTATCCTTGACCTCGTCTCGCAAAGCCGCCAGCCGCTCCATCGCCTCCGCGTCCGCCGCGGACCCGACCACGGCGACGGAGATGGAATCGTTTTCAAACGATTCCGAATCCGCCGCGGCGCACAGCGTTGCGAACAAGACGTACATGCACACCGGAAGGTTCTTTGCCATGTCACGCCGTCGCTCCACGTTGATGGTATCACTCTCCATGGTAAGCAGTTTCCGCGCTAGCGGCATTAGGGCGGTGTGTACTTTTTGTAAGTGCCCTCGCAGCGAGTCCAGGAATTCGCGCTTCGCGCGCACCGATTTTTTTAACAATATCAACCGCGTTTCCAGCTCTTGTTTTTTCGCCACCAAAGCTTTGCGCCCGGTGAGCTCGTGCGACAGGCGTATCAGCTCCAAGGCGTGCTTGTCTAGTTTGTCCAGATCAACAGAAGAAGAAGGTTCCACCGCCTTCTTTTCTTTCATGAAAGTGTTGACGTCGCACAAGCCGACTTCCGCATCCGGGTACTCGGACTGAAAATCCTTGCTAAGCCGGATCTCCTTCTGCACGTGACTCTTTTCGTAAAGCACGTTCGTGAGCCGCAGCCTCGCTTTGTCCAGCTGTCCCTTGCCTAGTTCGGTGCTGTTGCGAACCTGCTCCACCGTCTCCAGGGTTTGCCGGTTCCCTCGCTTCACCTCCAGAAACAGAAGGGACGCGGCGGTCTGGTGTTTTTGCGTCAAACTTGGCGCCTCTCCCTTCGCCGGCGTCATCAGTGACTCCCCGGCCACCAACTCGCGTAACCCACCAACCGCTTTCTTGACGAGTTCCAAACCCCCCGGGGGGGTGGGGCTGGGGATCGGCATTTCGATTGTGGCACACCGGCCCGGTGATGGTGGGCGCCGTGTGATCTGAGAGGTGATGAGCGGGAAACCATAGAAGCAATCGCCCTGAAGCCCAAAAACCGATGAAAGGACCCGCGTGTGCGATGTAGAAAACTTCCGGTGGTGAGTCAGCTTGTCGTGAAAGTTGTTGCCCCGTCACTCCGCCGCGCACGGGCGCGTGTCCCATGGGGCTGTGTTTCAGCCTCACGAGGTTAGTGAAGGGGGACGCGCTTGTTTCGGTACGTGTGTTTTTCGCGATTCTCGGGAATGCCCCGAATGCGATACGCGTTTACGGTGGCACCAAGCGACGCATCGGGCCCCGCCGAGGGAACGCATCGACGATGTTCCGATTCGTGATCGCCTCTTTTCTCTGGAACGACACGCGAACGCTCGTGGTATGCGCGTTTAGTCACGAAACCGACACGCCCTTTGTGGGGATGCGTACGAATCGCACGCACGGCACCGATACGAACTCGGATACGCGGAAACGTGTACGGAGTCGCACCCGACATCCCTCGGCACCGCCGCGTCGACGCACGGCTTCGGTTGGAACAATCCAAGACTGAAAAGAAAAATCTTTGCGATGAGTCAGAAGGTCCAAAAAACGCATTCTCAGAACTCTAACAGCGTCCCTTCACAAACCCGCCCACAAAACCCACCCCCCTTTTCCTTCCAGGACGACCCACAAGCGAAGTACGGTGCTGGGACGAGCGGGTCGGATGGTGGGGGCCCGGGCGGTAAAAAAATCCTAGACCCTGAACTTGCAAAACCTAAACACGAACCGCCGCGCCCAAAACACGACGCGCCGTCGCAAAAAGAGTACGGGTTCGACGAGGGCGAAAAGTTTGACGATTCCAAATTCGCGGGGCCGCCCGAGTTCTGTGGCCTGCTAATGCCCCCCCCCCCGGTGCTCCCGCCACCCGCGAACACGTTCCCGTACCCGCCGAACGCGGAGACTTACGGTAAGGGCCTTTCCCAATCACCACACACCGCCCTCTGCGATTGCCCATACCCCGACTGACACTTCTTTTTTACAATCTCAGCGCGAGCGCAGGTTTTGCGGTGGGGGCAGCGGATTTTGTTGGACGAGTTTGGCGAGGCGAAGGGGGCGCATCATTCGGATGGCGAGGCGAGCGGAGACGATGAGAGCGGAGACGATGAGAGCGGCGACGATGTTGATGACAGTTCGAAGCACGGGAAAAAGGGCGGTACCGGTGATACGGCTAAACGGGATGGTAAAGTGAACAAAGCGCCTGCGGAAGCGAGTGCTAACCGTAAAAGTAAGGCGGCTCACCAGCCCAAAAGCCCGGTGCCTGGCAAAACCAACCATCTCCCAAAAAGCGACAGTTCCAACGAGGTGTACCTGTGTTCCCCGAACTGGTACGAAAGGATCGAGCGCGTGGAGATTGTTTTCGTGGTGTTTGTGAACGGCAAGGAGTTGAGTCACTCGGTGGACTGGCGCTCTCCAGTTCCCCCAAACGTGGTTAAGATGTTCACCAACGAAACCTACGGCGCGGCGTTTCAATCCCCCGCGCTCGGGATGTACCACGAGCGGGTAAAGCACATCGGGCACAAAGCCGAGGACGCCGCGCTGGTCGCCGCTATTGAGTACGTCGCGGAGTGGGCGACGATGGCGCACGACGGTTTCGTGTTGGATCCGTTTCGCGACGTTCGCAACATTTCCTTTGTCTTCCATTTAGTCACGAAGAAAGGGAAACGGAAAACCGCCTCGCGACGGCACGAGGGCGCACCGGATGACCGGATGTACGCGTTCAAAGCGGCGATCACCAGGGTGCGGGGCTGGTAGTCAGAAGGGTAACCGCCCAACACGGGTAAGGGAGTTATTAGTTACCTCAACGTTTGTACGAAGGTTTTTCATCAGTCGAAAAGATTTCGGTCACCGCGTCGTTCCCGCTTACGTCGGTCCACCTATCCCTCGTACCCATGCATTACTACCGGTAGTATGGATACTACGTATTCGTTCTCTTTTTTCGCTTGTTCCCCTCCGAAGGTGCTTTCGAAAATGGCATCCGCGTTTTGCGTTTCGAACCCGTCGCGGCGTTCGCGCTCGGGGACGAATTGCGGGCGCGCTTTTTCGTCGGCTCGTTTCTGGGCACCAACGGGAAGCCGCTCCACGAACTCCACGTAACACCCTGGGACGCTTTGGCGTTTCTGTTTTTCATCAACGCCCGGTAAGTCACACACAAACGTAAACTCGTTTGAATCCGCGACCGTGCTGGCTTGTTTTAAAAGCCCGTCGGGTGATATTTTTACCACCCCGCCGCCGGCGGTCGACATTTGGAGATTCAGAAAAGAAACGCAGTGTTCCAAATCTGGAAACCTTCTGGTGGTTTGAGTGACGTCCGCATCAACAAACAGCCCGTGCACCCCAATCGCGACGTGATTTAACCGGTGGCCGTGAACTAACGTCCACGCCGCGTACTCGGATTCCTTCTGCAGGGTTTGGTATTCGTTGGGCGTGATTTCGAGCGTTTCCCCGAACGTTTCGCGAGCTTGCTCGTACGACGGAAGATTAATCACCTGGTCGAAATCCCACCACGGCAGCCCGCCGATCTCCGCGGCGTTTAGTGCGCGGTCTTCGTTTTTCGGCGACGTGTCCGGTCTGCAACAGTTCGCCGCCGTATCTTTTTGTTCGCAATACGCTTGACGTTTCTTAATCACGGCTTGCGCTTCACTTGAAAGCTGTGAAACAAGCACGTGCGAAACGAAGAGCCTGATTGGAAAAGAAAAGTGTCAGTCCCGTGTTGGGCGATGTATGGACAAACAGTCACAGGCGCGTTAGAGATAAAACAGTGTGCCTTGGATTTGGCCAAGCCGAAAAACGCGTACCTGGGAAAAAGCGGTTCCCCGCGTGCGTCCTTCGCCCAAACCTCGTCGGGCGGCGCGAACCATCTCGCGACGACTTTCTTTTCGGCGAAGCGCAACTCGCCTTGTTCCGTGTACCCGAACCTTTCGAAAACCCCCGCGACCGCGGTAAGCCCTCCATCTACGCAGTCGAACGACCGAAACGCGAGGTGGTCCCACTTTATTTTCTTTTGTCCGCGCTTGCGGAAGTTGCGGAAATTCGGCGGGTTCTTGTCCGAATGCGGTACCCAGCCTCGGTCGCGTAAATCGAACGTTCCCGGAAACAACTTGTTCACCGCGTCCGCGCATGTTGCGTTCCGCGCTAAGTACGGCTCGACGTACGAGTCCACAAGGTTTGACAGGGCGTCGCGCTTTGCTTTGTCCGCAGCGGTCAGAACGGTTCCAAGGCGAGGGGCGGGTGGTGGCATTGGTCCCGAGAAGGTTTCGCGTCGATCGAGAATAGATGCGCACGCCGCGGTTTCTCTCGGATTCGGCGACGTCGCGATTTACAGATCTGCAGGCCCTTCACGCTTCACCCCAACCAGCGTCGTACTCTGTTGTTCAAAACGAACCCAAACACGGTACCGATGACGAAGCCGAGTGACACGTAACGAACGCAATTAGTGTCGGCGACGGCCATGCGGTGACCACGCGCGGGTGCGGGAGTGACGCGTGGTGCAGATGACATCGTGACAAGGAGAAAAAAATGCACCAACAAAAAAGAAAACGCGTTTATTCTTTGTTCCAAGTCTGTCTCAGCTCATCGCTCCCCTCTCGTCGTCTCTGCTGCTCCGAGTCCCTCGAACGCCGCGTCCTCGTTCCCCAGCCTGTCTACCTCCGCGTCCGTGCTGCTACCCTCTTTCCACCCCTCATTTCCGGAAGTGGAATTCCGCGTGACTGTTCGCGCATACGGAACCCCCCCACCACCAACTTTTGTACGTCGGTCTTCATCGCCATCGCCGACCCCGATGGAACCGTCCCACCGATTTCGATTTCTCCCACCCGCGAAATTAGTCCCACCCCCACCCACCGCCCCGTCCCCCAAATCGACGGTGTGGTCCATGTACCCGCCCTTGTGCCACGGAAGCACCTCGCCCAGGGAAGTCGCGTCTTTGTTGTACTGTTGAGTGGTAAGATGGAGGGAGGGTCAGAGTTGCGGGGGGTCAGAGTTGCAGAGTGTCATCAGAGTCGCAGACGTGGGTGCGGCGAGGCTGTGGAAAACCGTGCGCGTGTACTCATTTATTCCATTCCACCCGATGGAGACGCGCGCGTGACCACCGGACTTCCTCGAAACGTACCTTGTCCACCGCCCCTACGATCCCCACCAGAATCACAAACACCAGCGCACCGCGCTTGACCGCGGCGCGCCGGGACCGGGAAAGCGAGCCCCACATGGGGACCACGCGCGGGGCGCGAAGTGATTGATGTCGCCCAGGTGCGTCGCGTTATTTATCACGTTTCGAAGTTTCAAATGAGCACAAGACAACAAAATTATTTTCGTCCCCTCGGGAGTTCCGATACCTCGCCATTGGTTCGCGCACGCCGTAGCCGGCCCCGGGGCATGGCGCGCCCGACTTTTGTTTGGTACTGGTTACTCCTCCTGTGGTACTTGGCGTGTTTGAACGGAGTTTCATCAGGGGTCACGAACGGCGTTGCGGATTCCGCAGGGTCGGTGACCGAAACGGCGACGCCGAGATCGACCCGGGATGAATCACAATTATCCGCCGACCCGAACCTCGCAGGTTCCGTCGCGGTTGTTTTCGTCACGTCCAAAGACGCGAAGGCCTTGTCTCCGTGTCGCCAAGGCCTGGTCCGCGGGCTAATCGAGTCGGTGAAAGCACTCCCAAACCACGACGTCATGATTCTGCACGGAGGCAACTCCAGTGGGGTGAAAGCCATCCAATTACAGAACGGCGAAACTGTAGAGGTGCCACTGTTAAGTCAACCAGCGCTAAAACCGCACTTACCTTCTCGTCTGCGGTGCGACTGCGCCTCCGGCAACGGCGGCACACCCTTCCTCTTCGCGAACTGGCTAGCCGGCACCAACAACAAGTACGATTTTGCGTGGTACATAGAGGAGGACGCGGTTTTCACGGGGAATTGGCGCGCGCTGTTGGACTTGAGGATGGTTTCTACGAACGCGAGTCGCCTGAGGGCGGCGAGCGTGTTTGGCAAGAAAGGGTTCGACGACGACGCGGGGCGATCGAATCGCGCGATTGATGCATCGAGTGATACGTCGAAGCATACGATTGATGAATCGAGTGATGCGAATGAAGATTGGGAGCCTGATGCAAACCAATCAGAAACTCCCCACGTTTCGCCCGTGGACCTGGTGGCGCACGTGACGCGGGTGGAGAGTTTGTGGAAGAAGCGGTGCGTGATGCCCGGTAATACAAGTTTCCCCAACGGCACCGGGTGCGTCGGTAACGACGGGTTCGTGTACAAAACGTGGTGGCCCGTGATCGGTTTGAGTCGGAATTTCGCGACGCGGCTGATGGTACGGCCTTGGGGCTTTCCCAAATCCGACACACACTGTTTACCGCCCCTGGTCGAGTACACCGCGTTCCGTAACATTTACTGGCGTACTGGCAACTACTACACACGGCACAAGTGCACTGTTTGCCCATACAGGCTACTTGGTGCCACTCGGGACTGACACTTTTCGGAACACATTCGCAGACGTCGGTAAAACGCGACGGCGGCGCGAACGGCCATCAAGAACCGATCGCCATGAGCTTCTGTCGCCGGGTACGGGAGGAGGAGGAGCACCACCGGAGAAAGAAAGCGGGGTTACTTGGTGGGATTGAACCGATGCAAGGGGGTGACACCCGTAACGGAAACACAACCAGTTCCAGGGACGGTTCCAGTGACACGCAGTCAGAACATTCCGGCGGCGGGTGCGAGTTTCGATTGATTCCAAACGCAAACGTGGGTTTGTACCAGCTCGGGCACTGGGGCCGGTTTATCGGGAGACCGAAATCGCACGCCACGTTTACCAGCGGCGGCTTGACCTTCGGACGGAACTTGGAACACAACAAGCTGTACCACCCCCTGAAGTGCGAGGCGGATTCCGGGATCGGGAAGCTGGCGGCGGCGGCGGCGGCGGCGGCGGCGGTCGATTGGCGCGAATCGCACGGCGAAAGAAATGCCGAGCGCGGAAAAAAAAGTGTCCCTTCCGCGAGATCCGCGCCGTCGCCTCGGCGACCGCTGGGTGATGATTCAGAGGAACGCGGGTCGGGGGGCGGGGGCGGCGAGGTGGACTACGTCTTGAAAGCGCTACCGGCCTACATCAGACTCACGTATTTCCAAAAGAAATCCTGGGCGCTTGATTTCGACGATGACAAGACGCGCGTGAAGGAGGCGCTGGAGCGTGAGGAGCCGTTTCGCACGAAGGTGGAAAACGCGATTAAAAGATTAGCGGAGAAGGACGACGAGGCGCGTCTCGCAGCCGCGCCGTATTTGCGACCGGTAGGGGGGCCGAAAAAGAAAAGCAAGACCAACAGCACACTTGGCACAAGTCACGGTGGGCCGTGAAGGTTTCTGAAACCGGACTTGGAAGCGGTAGAATACGTGAGTCGAGTAGCACGGCGCGGTGCTCACAAATATTTCACGTCTAAAATTAGGAGTCCGAACAGCGACGCTTTCTCGGCGAAAACTTCCGGAAGACGTACCTCGCAAGCTACCCCTGCTTGAAGCGTTCACGAGAACCACAGGTTCCCTAGTTTCCGGCGTCCTGACACCGTCGCAGGGTGGTGATCACCGAGCGCGTTGAAAATCAAAACGCAAGTAGCGCGGCCGTATTCTTTGTTTCCCTTTTTCACCGACGCGAGCGCCACTGTAACCGCGCCGCTCGCGTTCCCCTCAAGACAAAGCGCCGCCGCGAACCGCCGTCGCGCCGAGTCAAGTTGGTCACCGTCCGATTTATCCCCACCGGTATCTGAGGTATCCAGAGAGGTACCTCCGGCTTCCAGCAAATCTAGCTCTAATCGAAACTGCTCTGAAGAAGGAAGCGAGGCCAAGGGTGCGCCGCTCGCGTCCTTTCCGGACTCACTCGTCTGTCCGCTCCTGACTAAATGCTCACCGGACGTAACGCTCCCCACCAGCGCCACCCGCCCCGCCGCGACGGAAACCTCTTTCGGTTCACTGAAGTTTCCGTTTATCACGCCTTTCGCCGCGGTTACCATGGCCTGCGCTCCTTCTAAGTCGACAGGATGCGCGAGTAACGCGCACCGCGCCGCCGCGGCGTACGCCCGCGCTTTCGTGATGGGCGACGCTTGCGGACCGCTCGCCAACGCGGCGTTGACCAACTTGGCGGCGGCGGCGGCTCGCTTGTTTTGTGTATCACCAAGGTCTATCAACTCAGCATCCAGAATCTCAAACGCTCGATCCACCAAAGCCTCAGGGTCCTCGGAAGGTCCAGGAATATTAATACCTTCCGATTGAGGTTGAGTAGTGTCTGAAGGCGATTGATTCGCAGGCGCGGTAACCGCGGTGACTGCTTTTTCGATGAACGTTGCCAACTCGTCGTCGCTACACGCGCCCGAAAACGAATCGATCAGCTTCCCCCCGCGCATCGCCATCACCGTGGGCAAGCTTTTGATGTTGAGCTCATCCGAAATTCCCGGGTGGTTGTCCACGTTTATCTTGACAAGCACGATCGATTTGGTGCCGTCTGGTTTCAGGGGTTGTGACTCAACGCCGCGCGCTAACCTGGGCGTCAGTTGTTTACAAGGTTGACACCAATCCGCGTAGAAATCGAACACGATCGCGACGTCGTCGGTAGTAGCGGCGGTGACGATGGCCTGAAGATGCGCGGCGTCCGTGATCTCCATCACTGTGGCCAGTGTTAGTGGTGGGAGTTCAGGTTTGGACGTCCCTAGAGGTTGTGTCTCCACCGGGTCACCACCCGCGGACGCGGCGAACCCTCTTGGGTCGCCCGGGCCGATCGCGCGTTGGTGGAACCAATCACTCTTGTTACCGCCCTTGACTGCGCCGCCGCCTAATTGCGCATACGTGGATACGCAAACTTGGCGTTGCACGCCTTCCACGCGTGCGCCGCCGCCTACTCGCACTCGCGCGGAGAGACGCGCCGTCTCCGAAACGCGGCCGCGCATGGCGAAGTGCCGAGACGTGCCCCGGGGCAGGTTCCGGAGTTTTCTTTCACGAAAAGAGGGAAAAGGGTGAAAATAACAGATTCACTTGAAAGGGAGGCTTACGTACGAGCCTTACGTCACGTAAACTTGAGTGTGTGTATGTATATTCAGGAGTGGCAGTGCGCCGCTACTGTCTCACTCTCGCCGCACTCTCGCCGCACCCGGTCTCCCGCGCAGCGCCGCGATACTGAAAGGGCTACCCACGTGGCGCTCCAAGAAATTGCGAAAAGGAACACTTCCAAATTCACGCCCCGTACGCTTTCTGCGTGGCGTTGATCTGGTCCAGGATGATCAGCGTGAACATGGCGTGCGGCGCGATTCGGACGTAGTAGGTGGGGAACCCGGTGTAGAACTTTCGATGGGTAAAACAAAGTGTCAGTCTTGAGTGTACTGTATGGGCAAACAGTCTACTCGTGATGTATGTAGTAAACAGTAAATAGTCACAGAGGGGCTTGAAACAGTGTGTGTCGGATTTGGGAAAGCCATAATACGCACCTTCATGGGCCCGCCCGCTTTCATGGTCTGGCCGACGCAATCCAGGAACCCCTTGAACTGGTAGGTACCGTCGGGTTTGGGTTTCTGCTTCTGTAACTGCGTCTTGACGTAATCGAACGGCAGGGAGAAGAACGAGGCGAAGAAACCCGCGATGGACGACGCGCCGACAGTAGCGGTGAACCCAGTTACTCCGTTCTCCTTCATCATCTCCTTCGCCTGGTCGTTCGCGGCGAGCATGCCGCAGTTCAAGGCCATCGCCCTGACCGCGGTGGTGGGGGCGCCCACGAACAAACCGCCCACGCCGTCCTTCTTAACGATGTCGCTCAGCGCGTGCACCACGCCGGTGTAGTTCCTCCGCTCCGCGGCGGGTAGGGTTCCGTCGGCTTGCATGCGGATCAGTGAGAGGTCCGCGGGTGAGCCGAAAATCGCGCCAAGCCCGCCAGCCGCGAGACCGGCGCCGGCTTTCTGGAGCAAGGGAAGGGGCGCGCCCTGATACGATAAAAAAGAAAGTGTCAGTCTCGTAGGGGCAATCAGGGAGGCGGAATGTGGTGGGTGGGAAATACTCACCTTGTTTTGTTCCAGGAGGAAATCCACGATTTTGGCGTGAATCCCGAGACGCGCCGTGGTGTAGGTGGCTTGCCTCAACAGACCGGCGCTGATCCCGGTGTACAGGGTGCCGAAACCCTCGTTTTTGATAATAGCGCTCGCCACGGAGATGGGGCCTCCGGTCGCGCCGAGTTGCAGGCGGACCTGATGTGTTTTTTTGTGGTTGGTAGGCGCCGCGAGATGACGGGGATGATCGAATTGGTTAGATTTTGATGGGCGGGCAGAAAATGTCGCAGTCTCGTGGATCGGGTCTTGACGCGCGCGATCGGTCGGGTCCCCCGATCGCGCCCGAGGCCCGTCCGTTGCGGTACCCCGCGTGCCCCGTACACGGGTCGTCAGCGTTGCGTCGTATCATCCGAGACAATCTTCCCGGAATCGCACCACACGAGCCGCTGTTTCACCTCGGGCCACACCGTCAAGGCCGCGTTTGGCCAACGCCAAACGTCGGCGCGAACCGTCGGGGATTGAGGCGCTGCGCGCATTTGTCCCAAAAAAAGCGCCCTTCTTACCTTGACGATATCAAGCGGCTGGATGATACACGTGGCGCCCATGCCGGACAACCCGCCGTTCAGGAACGGCTTCACCGCTTTCCAGGTTGAGTTATCGGCGAGAGACATTGTTTTGGGTTGGGGGGGGGACGTGCGGGACGTACTGACTGATCGGGAGGCGAGATGGCGAGTTTGCCCTGCAGTCGGCGACGGCGCGAAAAATATCGTCTCGGACGCGGTGAGCCTCAAAAGTTTTCCAGTCATCAGTGCAGACGTGCGCTGGCTCGATTAACTCATGAAATCGGACATTTAACTCGTCAGATCGGCCTCGAAAGCACCTGGCAGTCCTTAACGTCTTCACGCTCTCGAGCTGGCGAGCAGCGAGAAGACGCTTTTCCTCTCGAAAGAAAAGATCTCCTGATGAAGAGACGCCGCGGCTCCCGTTCCGCCACTCCGCGCGGCGCGTTCGCGTTCCGGTGGCGACCGACTGAGGCGCTTCCTTTTCTTAGTTTGACAACGGAACCAGTGGGTGTTGTTGTGGTAGGATAGGGGGTGTGCTCACTAGGACCGGAGTCGTCACGTTTGGACGCGCGCAACCCTAGAGCACTGGTTTTTCGTGTGAGATCGAGGCAACTCCCACTAAACTCCCAAGATGGTTCTCGGCGAGCTCGGCAGCGCTTTGGCGGGCGCGCTGCGCAAGCTGGGCGAGCACGTCGTGGTTGACGAAACCGTGATGGACGTTTGTTTGAAGGAAGTCACGCGGGCGCTATTACAGGCGGACGTTAACGTGCAGTACGTGGTGCAGATGAAAAAGAACATAGTGAAGGCGGTGAGCATCAACGAATTAGCGGCCGGGCTAAACGCGCGGAAGCTGTTGGAAAAAGCGGTATTCAACGAGCTGTGCCAGATGCTCACTGGATATGCACCAGGAGCGTCTTCTGTGCCAAATGTTCCGAAAGGATTAGGAGACAGTTCCGCTGGCCAACCTGGCCAACCGCGGCGGAACTACCAGCCGGTGAAGGGCAAAACAAACGTGGTGATGTTCGTGGGGCTGCAGGTAAGTATTTCCCATTTACCACATTCCGTCGACTGATTGCCCATACGAGACTGACACTTTCTTTTTTATCTCTCAGGGCTGCGGCAAGACCACGACGTGCACGAAGTACGCGTATTACTATCAAAAAAAGGGGTTCAAACCAGCGCTTGTGTGCGCGGATACGTTTCGAGCGGGCGCGTTCGATCAACTGAAACAAAACGCAACGAAAGCGCGGATTCCGTTTTACGGGAGCTACACGGAAACCGACCCGGCGAAAATTGCGGCGGATGGCGTGAAGCGGTTCACGGAGGTACGTCTCAGTCTTTCGTAATGTGTATGAGTAAACAGTCAGGGAGTCTTGGGCCGGACGAAAGGGGCTTTCCCTTTGTTTCCCAAATCCAGACACACTGTCGAACTGTTTTTTCTCTAACCCTGGTGACTGTTCAGACCGATTACCCCTCCCTGTTGTCCATACATCGTCCAATACATCGCCCAGCACGCGACGTTGACCACTTTTCTTTTGGCCCAAACGCAGGAAAAGAACGATTTAATAATCGTCGACACGTCCGGCCGGCACAAACAACAGGACGACTTGTTCGAAGAGATGCGGCAGGTCAGCGACCTGGTGAAGCCGAACATGACCATTTTCGTCATGGACGGCAGTATCGGGCAAGCCAGTCTGGACCAAGCGCGGGCGTTTAAAGCCACCGTGGACGTGGGAAGCGTGATTGTTACGAAGTTAGACGGGCACGCCAAGGGCGGCGGCGCCATCAGCGCCGTCGCGGCCACCAAATCCCCGATCATCTTCATAGGCACGGGCGAGCACATCGACGAGTTCGAGCCGTTCGATGCGAAACCGTTCGTTTCGCGGTTACTCGGTCTTGGGGACTGGAGCGGTTTCATGGATAAAATCGCGGACGTCATGCCCATGGATTCGCAACCCGAGTTGTTGGACAAGCTGGAAAAAGGCCAATTCACCATGCGCATTTTGTACGAGCAGTTCGCAAACATCCAGAAAATGGGCCCCATGTCTAGTATGATGTCCATGATCCCGGGCCTTGGTGACATGATGCCCAAAGGCGCGGAGAAAGAAGGCGCGGCGAAGGTTAAGCGGATGATGACGCTGATGGACAGCATGACAGACGAGGAGCTGGATTGTTTGGAGTTGAAGGTTCTTCAAAACCCGAAGCGCATGGAAAGGATCGGCCGGGGCGCCGGGTGCACTCCAGCTCATGTCGTGGAACTCATCGAGCAGTACAAACAAATGGCGAAGATGATGGGCAAGATGAAGGGGCTGAAGGCGGGCCCCAAGAAAGGCGGGCACGGATCGCAACAAGCGATGAGCCAGAACTTGTCCCAGATGGCGAGCGCTCTTCCGCCCGATATGTTGAAACAGATTGGCGGGATGGGAGGGTTACAAGGGCTGATGAAGCAGTTCGAGGGGAAAGACGCTGGTGATATGCAGGGCATGATGCAGAAGATGATGGGGGGGAAAGGGGGGATGCCGGGTGGGATGGGGATGTGATCTTTTTAGGGGTTTTGGAAGGGTGTCATCGATACATTCGCACGCATCAGATGAGTTCTTTTCGCTTTTTCGCTTTCTTCAGGCCAGTCGTTCGCTTGACACTGCTTATTTCCACCACGTCACCCAACCCTCTGAGATGACTTCTCTTCGCGCCGTCGGTCGCGGTCGCCGTACCCGTACATGCGCTTGGTGCGTGTCGGCGGTTGTGTTTGGCCGTGGCAATTCATTGACGCCGTTGTTGGAGTCGGACCTGTCGTGTCCGTGACCGCGGTTGCGACACAAACCAGGTTTGCAAATCGCGTCTTCGTCTCGGGCGCGTTTCACACATCGACCCCGAACAACGAGGGGTGGCGCGTCATGGCCGGCACTTTCCGTGTACCGTGTGTCACACCGACACCCAACCCGTTACCCACCGCATCAGTTAAAGGATATAGTACCAAAACCGGCCCGGTGTTCCCAGCTAAACCCCAAAGCCCGGCCCGAGCGTTCCGCCTGGGCGCGCGACGCCACGTCGCCGCCAACGCGTCGTTGTCAAGCACGAATGCGAATGTGCAACAATCATTGTCATCCGCGGAGGACAAACAATCCGCGGAGGACCTGCAAACAGCAGCGTCAACCTCCAACAAGAACGCCAGCGCGGTGGGGGTGGTGGTGACGAGCCAGGCGAACTTCCTTCGAGTCGTGGTGCGACCAGAGGGAATGACCCAAGTTCAATCCTTGGCGAGGACGGCGCAACTACAATCGGCGATGGACGCCGCAGTGGCGGCCGGGAAACTCGACGACGCCGAAAGGCTTTCAAAGAAAATGAACGAAACAGGTAGGAGTTTGAGCAGTGCCCCTTTCAATCCGCACCGGTTCCTATTAACCTTACACTCAACACTCAACAAAGACTGACAAAGAGACCTGCCTAAAAAACAGGCCCGTTCGAGCTTCTGTGCATCGTAAGAGCGCTGCTTAAAAAAATAAAAAGAAAAGTCTTGGTCGGCGACGACGTCGACGTTACCGGCGTCGACTGGGTGGATCAACGCGCGATGGTGCACGACGTTTTCCCCCGGAAATCTGCGCTAGTAGGTACGGCCTTGCGCGTTTCCCAAATCCAGGCACACCGTTTTATCTCTAGCGCTGGTGACTGTTCGGACCGATTACGGTGACTGTTCAGACCGATTACCCCTCCCTGTTGACCAGGCCATCGTCCAATACACGCCCAATACATCGCCCAACACGGGGCTGACCCTTTTCGTGTAACAACCGCAGATCCCCCGGTAGCGAACGTGGACCGCGCGCTACTCGTCTTTGCATGCGACAAACCCTTACTCGAGGCGAAACAACTCACCCGGTTTTTAGTCAGCATGGAAGCCACGAAGGTTCCGTTTGACTTGGTGCTTAACAAGGCTGACTTGATTTCGGATGTGGAAAAGGCGGACTGGACCGCGCGGTTGGAACAGTGGGGGTACGCACCGATTTTCGTGTCGGTCGCGACCGGGGAGGGGGTTGACGAGCTTGAGACGTACTTGGCGCGGAAAAGCGAAAGTGTCGGAGGGGATTTTCCCAGTGATGCTGCTGCTGCCCAGGGTGCTTTCGCTGAGGAGCGATCCAAGGCGCGTGATGATGGTGATGGAGAGGTGGGTAACCGTGATACGGCGCACGACGCCACCGGGCAAATACCCTCGTCGTCTGCGCCGACAAACTTCCGTTCGAGGGTCACCGTCCTCGCCGGACCGAGCGGCGTGGGCAAGAGCTCGTTGATTAACCGCCTAAGAGCCGGCTCTGCGCTCGCCGTGGCGCTGCAAGAAGCCGGGGAGTTTGACGAGGTGGAGTGCGAGGAGGGGGATTTGGATTTGGATGGGGAGGACGACGACGGCGACGACGAGGATGAAGGTACTGGTACCTCAGAAAGTTATAACTCTGCTACCGGTACCTCTGATGAAGACACCACCGCCACCGGGACAAAGAAAACCGTCTTCCGCAAGCAAAAGAACCGCTTCATCACGGACGTGGACATTTCCGGCGGCGGCGGCGGCGCGCGCGGGAGCTTGAGCCTTGTGATGAAATCCGGGGTGGAGTTGCAGAGCGTGAAAAGCGTCAGCGCGAAGGTGCGGGGCTTTCCCACTGAACACGTTCCGCCTTCGCGATTGCCCATACTCGTCCTGACGAAGGGACGGTTACGACCAGAAGGGACTATTCTCTCGGACTGTTACCCTGACTGTTTTCGTAATACTATGGAGTACAGTATACCCTTTCCAATCCCTCATACCAATCCCTCATACACATTACGACCGACTGACACTTTCTTGTTAATCGTATCAGCTGGGCCGGGGGCGGCACACGACGCGGCACGTCACTTTGTTGCCCCTGAAAAGCGGCGGGCTTTTGGCGGACACCCCGGGGTTCGGGTACCCCTCTCTGGAAAGCTTAACCGTGAAGAAGATGACGGACGGCGAGTACTTCCCCGAGATTCGCTGGGCCAAGGCGGTTAGTGTGTCTGAAGGCATTTCGGAAACCGGCACTTGCAAATTCAGCAACTGCACGCACAGGGACGAACCGGGCTGTGTGGTCGACCTAGTCATGCCGTGGGAAGAGGAACGGTACGACATGTACTGCGACGTTTTCGACGAGGTTTCGCAGTTGGAGAAAGCCGAGAGGGAGGCGGGGTATAAACGAGAAACGCGAGTGAGGTACAAGGATGGAGGGAAGGATAAGGGGGATACTACGGAAGGAGGGAAGGACAAAGGTAAGTATTTCCCAATTCCATATCGCAAGACTGTTCGGCCCGATTACGGTTGACTGTTTGAGTACACTAGTCATTAAAAGGAAGTATACTACATACATCACAAGTGCACTATTTGCCCATACAGGAAGACTCAAGACTGACACTTTATTTTTTATAATCAGGAGACGAGAACGTTAGGAGGTCGAAGAACTCGGTCAGAGACGGCGCCGGCGCGGGGACGAAAGATTCTTCGAGTTCGAAAAAGAACGCCAACCGCCGGATGGAACCGAAACTGGAAACCAAAAGCAACCGGCGGCAAAGCAGACGGGCGTTCAACATGGAAACCGCGGACATGGAGGCTGCTAGTGATGGGGGTGTTGGGGAGATTGATGAGATTGAGAGTGATGATGGTGATGAGTATTCGAACCGCGGCAACGGCGATGACGGCGGCGGCGCCGACGACAACGAAGACGACGAAAACTCGGACTGGCGCGCGTACGCGAACCGGAAATGAGGTGGTATGTTTGGATCCTCCCGTCGCGTACGTCGCCGGGTCGATCCGGCCGGTGCGTGTTGATTTATTTTCACGCCAACCATGCGCAACGACAGCCAAAGGGTTCAATTCACTCGTTTCGTTCGCGTCTCGCGTCGTCTTATTTCCCTGCAAGTATCGATTTCTGGGAGCAATCAATCGCCGGAAATCGCGCAAAAATCTGAAGTGTTGAAAGAAGATGGGCGGTCGTCCCGTCCTAGGTCTCGCCTCGCCCCGCCACGCTCTGCGCCCCCAGACTGGCACCGCACACGCCGTGGCGTCGCATGGCGGGCAGCAAGAAGTCCAGCAGCAAGAGGCTTAAAGCGAAGCTCTCGCCTGGGCCAGGGCCTGTAACTCAAAACGGAAACGCGTCCGTCCCGCCGACAGATCCTTTCCACGACGTGCTTAGATCTGAAGCGGTTCGGTCGTCTTTCACCATGCCAATCGAAACCAGAGAGGAAGCGCTTCGGCGCGCGCGCGAGGGCTCCGTGGACGTGAGCGACGACTCGGAGTACTCCACGGACGACGGCGACGGCGGCGGCTCGGATGGCTCGGATTCCGGCGACTCGTCCTCGCCCCCGTCCCTAGCCTCGAGCAGCTCATCCTCGAAACCGCCAAGCCTCGCGTCATCCCCGGAAAGCACTCCCCCGTCCTCGCCGCGACGCGGAGGGGGTGCCCATAACTCCTCAACCGCCGGTACCGCAAAAGCAAAACCAGCTGCCAACGGCAACGGCACCGCGGCGCAAACCCCCAAACCCACCGCGAACGGAACCACTTCGAAAGGGTCATCAGTACCCGTACCGGGGCCGGGCAAAGCACATGCCCACCCCAGCAAGGATCCCAGCAATACGCAGAATCCGCCAAATAATATAAAAGACGCTGATGCCAAAAAATACCCACCCAAACCCGGCCCGTCCAAACTCGCCCCCGTGCGGCGCATCGTGAGCCTTGTTGTTGATAAAATCAAAACCCAGCTCGCGCTGGAGCGCGAGAAAAGAGTAAACGCAGCTACTGCGTTTGTTACCGCTACGGGCTCGGGTGGTACTGGTCAGGTTTCGAAAAGAAAAGGCAAGACGGGCGCGAGCGCGGAGAAAAAAAACGAGCAGAGCGCTTCGGAAAGCTCCACTTTTTCGCTCCTCCACGGCGCGCTTTCGAAAGACTCTGTGCTGAGCGACGAAAACACCAATAAAGCTTTCAAGGTTACCCCAGCAGTTGCTTTGAGTGCCGGTGAACAAGCGGCGCTCGCCAAGAAAGTTACCGACCGCGAAGTGCAGAGCCTTCTTTGGTCTCGCGTGATTTCCGAAAAAGAGCAGCGCGTCAAGAAAGAGTTTTGGTGCGCCGAGCGCGCGCGGCGGGTATCGTCCAAAATCAAGGAGGATTTCAAGCTCCCGCACGCCGCGACTGACAGAAACTCGATTGGCGCGTTGGTGGATTTGACCACCCAAATGGCGACCTCCGATATCGCCACCCTGGAATTTCTGCTAAACGAAGACGAAGCGGGCGGGGAGGACCGGTATTGCAACTCGGTGAGGGCGTGTTGCTTTGACGCGTGTATGCCTAACCAGTCCGAAGGTTCCACACCTGATCCCTCCTCTCCTCCAGACACACACAAAACAGGAGACGACCCTGAGGATCCCGAGGCGTCGCAAATTCTGTGCCGCGAGTTAAACCCCGCGGTGTGTGGATCTTTTGGTACCGCCGCGGCGTGCGTGAAAGGTACGTGTTGGGGCTTTCCCAAATCCAGACACTGTTTATGGACCCTCTTTGAGTGCACTACTCGTGACGCATGTAGCAGCTGCCAGTACTAGTAACATTTACAGTACTGGTAACTGTTACAAATACATCACAAGTGCACTGTACGGCCCGATTACGCCCGACTGTTCGGCCCGATTACTTCGACTGTTTGCCGATTGTCCCCAGAGTAATTACTCACACAAGTCACGGTCCCGACTGACCCTTTTCTTTCTCAATCACAGTCATGGGCCGTTTCTTCGAAACCTCCTGCGCCAACGGACACGAAAATACGGTGTGCCACGCCCGGTGCTGGCACGCGAACTGCGCGGAGAGCGACGACGAGGACGTGTACAACCGTTTGCTCGGGAAGCTGGAGGTGGAGACGAGCGCGGTGGGCCCGGGCGAAGACGCGGCGGCGGACGGTTCGGTTTCGGGTGGTGTTTCCGGTTGTAAAACAGGAAGTAAAAGTGTTTCACAGTCTGCTGCTGACTCTGTTACTCAACCGCCGCCGCCTACACAGCTCAAAAAGACGTTCACGCTCACCGAGGAGCCCGCGGTCACCACGCGGTTCCGGGCGTGCGCGATGTGGGTCACGAAAACGCCGTGTTGCCCTGTGCCCGGGTGCGGCGGCGAAATCACGCGGTCGCGGTACTTTTCCGACTGCGACGAATCACACGGGTCAGGTTCGGGGTCAGCGAGTAAACAGTCCGAGAGTAACGCGCCCGGTTCCACCAACCAGCAGGGTTCCAACGGGTACCGCGCGGACGCCATGCTGTGGACGGAAAACTTCCAAACCGAAATCAGACGCAGCTTCAGGTACGTGTTGTGTTTCCCAAATCCCGCCCTGACTGTTTGTCCATACATCGCGATATACTCGTACCAGAAGGGACGTCTTACCTCTGCCCATACAACCCTGTTCGGCCCGATTACTCTGACTGTTTACTCATACACATGGCCCGGAAGACTGACACTTTCTTTTATTTATCGCAAGGGTGGATGGCGATTTCGGGGGAAACAACGCCGTCGCCGCCGCCGCCGGAACAGGCACGCCGTCCAACGAGTTCGTGTTTGACCAGGACAAGGAACGCATCGCGGCTTTGTTCAGCGACGAGACGGGGGTGGGGTTTACGAGCTGCGTGGATTTCGCGATCGCGCGGGGCGAACTGCGGGACGCGAACGCGCGCGTGAAGCGATTTGACGAATCGCTATCCACGCACTTGCTGGACGGCGCGGGGAAGCTTCTGTGGGACATCCTCGCGAGCGCGAACGAAAGCGCGAGCGCGCCGGCGCTGGTCGCGCCTCCGTGGGCGCGCTTGTTGGGCGCCGGGAACGTCGGGGCCTGCGCTCTGGTGGTCGGCCCGAACGACCCTATCCAGGTGTACGAGTTCCTCACAAGGCTCTCGGTGCGTGACATGCGCGCGGGGGCGGATTTGTGTGGGCAATTAGTCGGAGACGAAGGGGATGACTCGTCCGAAACGCGGTTCCGCAAAATTCTCGCCACCATGTCCAACCCGTTTCGGACCTCCGAAGACGAGACCAAAAGTGGACGCACGCTGAACCTGCTCCGCCTGTTGGTCGCGTTCGCCAACGTCGCCTTCTTCTCGATGTAAGTGTTTCCCCATTTACCACATTCCGCAGACTGATTGACCATACGAGACTGACACTTTTTCTTTTACAATCAGGCACAAAAAGTTCGAAACGAAATCCGACGCGGATAAGGTTTTCGGCGCCAACCTGAAGGTAAGTTTTGTACTTCCCAAATCCCGCCCTGACTGTTTGCCCATACATCGCAATATACTCGTCCTGCGAAGGGCGCATTACCGGATGCCCTGACTGTTTGCCCATACGTCGCGATACACAAGACGTTAACCACTTTCTTTTATTTATCGCAGGGTTTCTTTTCCGACCCAAACCACGCCATGCGGCGGTTCGTCTCCGTGCTCGAGGAAAACTCGTCCAACGTGAATTTCGTTTCCGCGCCCTCCAAAATCGCCATGACTTGCTTCACTCAAAACCGCGAACTGCTCCTGTTCAGTGTTTTGTACTTTGAAGCGTTGCGAGAGGCGGCTCGGGTGTGTCGTTTCCGGAACCAGGAGTTCGCCAGGGTGGTGCTCGCGAAGCACCAAGGGGTTTACGGTACCGCGAGGGTCGCGCGCGAACAGCTTTACAACCGCCTGAACCGAAGCTCGTCCTTTGGGGGTCGTCTTGACGCCAAGGCGAAGCTGCGGGAACGCATGAAGGAGAAAACCAAAGACGCGGTGTGTGTTGTTTCGTACCCCGAGGTTCTGGATGTCACCGAAGCGAGCGCGAGGGAGCTTTTGGAGGAGGAAGAGGCGGAGGCGCAGCACGCCGCGATTGTCGCGATGGAGGCGTCGCAGCTCGCCGAGGCGCGCAAGGAGCTGAAGAAAGCCAAGAAGAAAGCCAAGAAGAAAGCGGGGAAGGAGGCGGTTGTTACGGCGGGGGAGGATGGGGATGGGGAGCCTGACGAGGAGGAGGAGGGGGATGGGGGGAAGGCGGAGGAGCGTGTCGTAGAGGGTACGGGCAAGCAGTCTGCTAAACCGGCTTCGGGTCCCGGAGGGTCTTCCGCTGGAGGGCCGTCGTCGACGCCTTCGGGTGGTAACGCAAACGGTTCGGCTGGAGGTTCACAACCGGCGGGTCCTTCGGAAGGTGCTTCGTCGTCAAAAGCAAAAACCGCCCCAAGCGGGCCCCCGGCGCCCCCCCCCTCGCTGCATCAAGTAAACGTGGTGCCGTTAGACGCGGTGCTCCGGTTGGTGTTCCACAACCCGAAGCTTCGGTCGCGGTGGATTTCATCCGACCCGCGGGAAAACGGCCACTGCGTCAGCTGCGGCACCACCATACCGTTTCGACACGACACCCGGTGCGCGTTTCCCTTCGCCAAGTGCGGCGCAACAAGCGACGACGCCCTCGGGTTGCTAAAGCGAGGCGAGGTGTTTCTGCAAGACGGTGTGGTGCGTACCGGGAGTGAGTCTGGGTCTAATACCTCGTCAAACTCGTGGTGGTCTCCTCCCGTCGCCGCGGTTGTCGCGCCGGTTGTCGCGCCGACGCCACCGCCCGCCTGCGTTCCCACCAATCACACCGCGCCGAGCGTTCCCGGCGCCAATCGCGTCACCGGTGTCTCCGCGGCCGCGGCCGGTACCAACCAAAGCGCTTGGCAAAACAACGCGACGACCACCGGACAACCGTCGCGACAACAACCCCAAACCAAAACGGAAAAAACCCATCGGCAAAAGGATTGGGCCGCCGCGCCCGCGCCCAAGCCGTTCGCGCCAGCCGCGGAGGACGAAAAAGCAAACGAGTGCTTGATATGCATGGAAGTCGTGGACGCGCAAGGTACGTGTTTCCCACTGAACACGCTCGCTCCGCCTTCGCGATTGCGCATACTCGTCCTGACGAAGGGAGCGTTACCTCTTCCCTGTTTACGTAACACACGTCACGACCGACTGACACTTTCACTCTTTCATCGTACCAGACAAACAAGCGTGCCGTCTTCGGTGCCCCGCCCCGTGTTCGGGGATGTGGCACATGCTTTGTCTTCACCGGTGGTTCGAGGACAAAGACCCGGATTCGGAGACGGGGCATTTTCTTTGCCTGCACTGCAAACGGTTTTTGAAAGACCTGTGAGGCGGCGAGACGGAGCGTTCGAGACGTATTGGAACGCGCGACGAACGAGGTACGAGACGGCGTGACGCGAAACGAGAAACGAGAGAGACGACACGAGAAGCGGTCTAGCGCACGTCACGAGAAATGAGAGAGGAGAGAGCGTGAAATACGAAACGAGAGATACGACACACACGCGAGACGTCATGCGCTATTATTGATCGTCCCCGTGAAACGCCTCTTTCGTTTTGAGAATGAATCTCATCTTCAGACGAATCACTTCCGGTCGCCCTCCGGCCCGTCACTCTTCGTGCGTGTCCTTCGCGCCGTGGCGGCCGCGACCATGCCACCGCGTCGTGGCACGCGCGGTGTTCACACTGGTCGGACCTTAGGTGTGTGCTGTTTCGTGTGTTTCGTGTGTTGTGTCGACGCGATACCGCCCCATCCCCACAAGCGATTGGGGTCGCGGCCGACCGCGCTTCGCAGTCACTTGCGTGGTGTACGACACGGTGCGACGGAAAGCGCAGCACGACCCCCGCAACAGGACCTCGCACAACACGAGCGCTGGATAACGCAGCCCCTGGACCACTTCCACGCGGCTGATGTCGGGGCGGCGTCGTCGTTCGAGGGCGGCAAAACCGGAAAAGGAGACGCACCTGGGATTCGTGGATTGAACGCGGAATCGTCATCAGCCGCCCCCCCTCCCGGCGGCCGGACCTGGCGCCAGCGGTGGTTTGTGAACGACGCGTATTTCGACGCTACAAACAACAACACCAAAAACCCGGTAATCTTCCTGTGCGTGGGAGGGGAAGGCCCGGGGTTCGATTCTTCGGTGGTGGTTGACGGCGGCGCGCATTGCGGCGTCGCGGTTGCTCACGCCAAGGAGCTTTTTGAAAAAAATAAGTACGTACACGTGTCGTTTTCCCAAATCCAGGCACCTACGTTTGATGCCCTTATGGAGTGCAGTCACGCAAGGGAGTACCACCACAATGCCGCACTGTGGTACCAGACTGTTTGCTCACTGTGTGTAAATCGCCCAGCACAAGACTCGAGACGACTGACCTTTTTCTTCGCCACTCGCAGCCGCGGCGCGTTGCTCGTCGCGCTGGAGCACCGGTTCTACGGGTCGTCGCAGCCCACCGGGGATTTGAGTGTTGGGTCGCTTCGGTTCCTGACCTCAACACAAGCCTTGGGTGACTTAGTCCGGTTCATAGAGCATTTAGTCTTGGTTTTCGAGTTACCGCCGGTGGGTGGTAAGACGTCGCCCTCCGTCGTTGCCTTCGGCGGTTCGTACCCGGGGATGGTGCGTGTTTCCCAATTATTTGTTTTATCTCTCAGCAGGTGACTGTTGTCCATACATCGCGATATACTCGTCCCGCGAAGGGAGCATTACGACCAGAAGGGCGCATTCCCTCGGACTGTTACCCTGACTGTTTACGTAATACTATGGAGTATAGTATGTCCAATCCCTCATACTATGGAGTACAGTATACCCTTTCCAATCCCTCATATCAATCCCGAATATACACGCGGTCCGACTGGCTGACACTTTCTTTCTTCTCAAGCTGGCTTCGTTTGTTCGGCAAAAGTTTCCGCACCTAGTCCTCGGGGCCGTCGCGTCGTCCGCGCCGGTACAGGCCAGTTTCGCGATGCCCGGGTACGACTTTGTGGTAGGGGAGAGTCTTGCGGATGAATCCGTGGGGGGGTCTTTTGCGTGCTTTTATTTGGTGCGACAAGCGTTTGACCAGATTGCGCGTCTTTTGTCTCTGGAGAGTAATCAGTCTGAGAGTTTAAACGACTCCTCGGGAAGTAGTGCCTCCTCCCTAGGGTCTCAAAAAGGCCGCCGCGAGCTCGAAAAGTTGTTCAACACGTGCGGACGCAACGCTCTTGATGTTGACGCGAACGTTTCCGAGTTTTTAGCCTCACTCACCGAGGTCGTGCCCGCGCAGTCGAACGATCCGCGATGCGACGCGGCGAAAAACCCGGCGTGCGACATCGCGGCGGTGTGCCGGATGATGATCGGCGATACGAAAACGTCAGACTCTTTACCCATACGAAGCGTAAACGGTGCGAACGCTGATGCAGGTGCTTCACTGGTTACGCCGAGGAACAGTAACAACGGAGATGCAGGTCACTCTCGAAAAGTAGGGCGTTTCAGCAGGGGCCGAGGAGTCGGCGCGTGGTCTTTGCGTGAATCGATTGACAAAAATGGTAAGTATTTCCCACCCACCACATTCCGCCGACTGATTGCCCATACAAGACTGACATTTATTTTATTTAATCAGGGAATCGATTTACCGAACCCGACGAAAAAAACCAACCCTCGGCGCTTGACCGGTTCGCGGCGGTCACGAACGCGGCGTTTGGGTTTACGGAACCTTCCGACTGTTTGGACGTAGACCACTCTTTGAATTTAGCACACATGGCCGACGACCGCCTCCCCATTGATTGGCCTAACAACACCTACGACGGCGACCGCGCGTGGTTCTGGCAGACGTGCGTCGAGTTTGGGTTTTACCAAACCTGCGAGGACGAAAAGGCGTGCCCGCTTTTTTTCACCAGCCCGAAATTCATGACCTTGAATTTTTTCGCGCAACCGTGCGTCGCCTTGTTCGGTTTGGATTTCGAAACGGTCGTGAAAACAGCCGCGTTCCGGAGTAACGCTTTGTACGGAGGGTGGTGCCCCGCGAGTAGCCACGTTCTGTATCCGTCCGGGTCCGTGGACCCGTGGCGCGCGAACAGCTTCACGCCAAACCGCGTCCACGAAGTTCCGCATAAATCGAAAAAGCAAGTCGACAGCGACACGCCGTCCTTGATGGTCAAAGGCGCGTCGCACCACGCGTGGACGCACCCGGCGCGTCCAGGTGACCAGGAGTCGGTGGTGCTTGCACGGGAGGTTATTAAGAGGACGGTGGACGAGTGGCTGGCGCGGGGGGAGGGGAACGAAGAGTTGTGAGCGTAAATGTTGTGTTTAGATTTTTCTTACTCCGCGACGAAATAGGTGCCGCTTTCGTTGTTGGTAGTATTAAGTGACTCCTGATCTGTTATTTGGTACCGAACTCGTCGGCGGATCGAACCAGGGTGGCCTCAACACTTAGCAAACCCCGTTAACCAACCAATCATCACAGTTCTCCCAGACTGGCTTTCCCGTTAGCATCCGCGCGCTCAAACAACGCCGCTTGCGCCGCTTGTACGTTTTCACTCTTTCCCCCCCACGTTTTCAAAACCGTGGCTTGCAGCGCTCGGCCGTATGAGAACGACAACGTCCAGGGGTTAGTTAGTGGCGAGTTTTTGTTCATCAAGTTCAAGTGGGAAGTCGCTTCGTCTTCCGTTTGGCCTCCTGAGAGGAACAGAATCCCGGGCACGGCGGGCGGAACGGTTCGCCTCAAAGTTTCCACTTACGATACATAAAACAAAGTGTCAGTCTTGTGTATCGCGATGTATGGACAAACAGTCAGGGCAGAGGTAAGACGTCCCTTCGCAGGACGAGTATATCGCGATGTATGGACAAACAGTCAGGGCAGAGGTAAAATACGAACCTGTTAACTTCGCAACCGTCGCCGCGTCTGCTTTTTTTAAACAATCAACCCCGCTCGTCACCATGTTGGGCTTCAAAACCATCCCCTCCAGCAGCACGCCGGCTTTGTTTAAAGATTCAAACACGCGCTGAAGCACGACAGTCGTGACGGCTTGTGAAACGGCTATGTCGTGGTCGCCGTCGGTCAAGATCTCGGGCTCGACGATGGGGACCAGGCCGTTTTTCTGGCAAATCGCGGCGTAGTTGGCGAGCGCGTCGCAGTTCAGCGCCAAGCACCGCTCGCTAGGGCCTTTACCGTTTTTCCCGACTGTTAGCACGCCCCGCCACTTCGCGAACCTGGCGCCCTTTTGGTAGTACGTAGCGCACCTTTCCTCCAGGCCGTCCAGACCGGCGGTGGTGGTTTCGCCTCTATCTTCGCACCCGGGGATGGCGACGACGCCTTTGTCAACCTTTATGCCTGGAAGGATGTTTTTGGAAACCAGCAATTCAACGAACGGCGTGCCATCCACGCAGGTTTGAAACAGGGTCTCTTCGTACAGAATCACCCCGGCGCACCGTTTTTCGAACCCCGGGGTCGTGAACAACAGCTCGCGCAGCGCCTGCCGAGACGACTCACTGTTCTCCACCCCGATCCCGGCTAACCTCTTGCCGATCGTGCCAGTCGATTCGTCCGCGGCTAACAAGCCTTTACCGGGAACCGACATCGCAGCCGCGGTGGCGATCAGCTCGTCGTGGAATATGGATTTGATGGGGGGCATGGCGGGTTGGTGGGTGGGTCACAGGGGCGAAACGCACGGACAAAGCGGACGGACGACGCGGGGTCCGCGAAGACGAGCGCGCGGCCGAAGTGGGGACGACCGAGACATCGAATCCTTGACATCCCAGGAAAAAAAATACGCGCTTTCCGGCGACTACCCAGTTTTCTACTCGACCTTTACTGCTTTTTTGATGGTGCGAAATTAGCACCACCCAGTCGTCCGCCGATCCGGAGCGCACACGCATCTGTTTGCGAATCGGACGCTTGGTGATCCTATAACATGAGTATAGCGTCCAGGTCTGCGTTTTTGGGCGCCGCTGGTCATGCGGAAGGCCTCATGCATGTCGTCACGCGGCACGACCCCCTCGAAAAAAAACGTTTTCGGTGTGGGCAAAATGGGAGCAAAAAAGCAGGAAAGACGTTTACCTTGCGCGTTGTTAACCTGTTGCGCAGCAGATGGTGAACCGTACCGAGTAGAAAACTGGGTAGGAAAGATCCGGTTTTTTTTAGCCTTCGGACGATGGCAAACGAATCGTCGCTCATTCCGAGGAGCGCAAAGGGCGCGGTGCGCAGGAAGGGTGACCAGGGGACGCGCGCGAATCATGGGACACAAGCGGTGTCCGCACGGCAAGGTGAAACGCGCCTGCGCGGAGTGCACCCCCTGCCCTCACGGCAGGGTGAAAAGCGACTGCGCGGAGTGCAAAGGATGTACTCACGGCAAGCTGAAAAACCGATGCGTGGAGTGCACCCCTTGCCCGCACGGCAAGCGGAAAGGCAGCTGCGCGGTGTGCACCCCTTGCCCGCACGGCAAGC
>Ga0209192_10000768_pt1 | contig 28954 bp, 19 predicted proteins | sample ArcticOcean_MG_C_11_FD_187433 | JGI IMG/M metagenome (GOLD analysis project Ga0209192, IMG submission 187433) | Marine microbial communities from western Arctic Ocean - ArcticOcean_MG_CB2_154 (SPAdes) (version 2) | ecosystem: Environmental > Aquatic > Marine > Oceanic | place: Arctic Ocean... | reverse complement strand
TATTAAAATACCACCTAAAGGTGAACTTTAATTAGTGTCAATTTCACGTGATAATATAGATATAATAATTAATAATATAAAATTAAATAAAAATGAAAAAAGTAAAAGATTATGTTGATTTTGAGGAACTAGCAGTCGATGAAACATCAGCTAAAAAATTAAGTGAAGTTGAGTTAAAGGAACTTCAATTAGCAATGCAAAATGTTAATAATGCACAAATGCAAATAGGTGGCGTTGAAGCATATAAAGCTGATTTAATAGCAAAATTCTCAACTCTTGTTAAAGAACTAGAAAGTACTAGAAGCATATTATCTGGTAAATATGGATCTGTTGATATAGACATGGCTACTGGCGATGTTAAAGAAATAAAAGTAGATGAGACTAATAAGAAAAATTAGTATCGGTAGAGACTACAAGAATGATGCAATGCACTACTCTGTTGGTCAAGAGGTTTACGGTGGTCATATTATAGAGAACATAATTGAGGAAGATAATAGATTTTCAGTTTATATCAAAAAAGATGACGAGCTAATGCCTTGGAAAGATTTCTACAAAACAATGTCCATAGCGATTGAATATGATCTTCAATACTAATGAAAGGTTATTTAGACTTTGTAGTAAAAACAGTTGATGGTAGATATAATAACAAGAAGTCTATCGAAGGCGAAGAATTGATATTAAATACGGAGCTAGAGAATCACAACTATGTTAGCAGAATAGCTGAAGTGGTTTATGAGCCGTATAAGAATAAAACGGGAATAAGTGTTGGTGACAAGGTGGTAGTGCACCACAATGTTTTTAGGCGTTTTAGAGATATAAGAGGAGAAGAAAAAAACAGCAAGAGTTATTATGGTGATGGAATGTATATTGTTCAACCCAACCAAGTGTATGCATATAAAAAAGCAAAAAATACAGATTGGGTATCTTGCGAAGGTTTTAATCTAATTAAACCAATAAAAGAAACTAAAATGTTTTCTAGCTATTTTGAGAAACAACTAGTTGGTATTTTAAAGATAAAAGATCCTGAGTTAAATGGACTAAGTGAAGGAGACTTAGTTGGATTCGGGCCAAGCTCTGAATATGAGTTTATTATAGGTACTCAAAGATTATATAGAGTACCAACCACTTCAATAACAATTAAATATGAACGTACAGGAAACGAAGAAGAATATAATCCTAGCTGGACAGAAAGCAGTTGAGGAATTAATAAAAGTCGCTGAAGAAGCTATAGTGGATTCTGGAGACGACCTTTCAGCTGATAAGCTAAAAAATGCCGCTGCTACTAAAAAATTAGCAATATTTGATGCATTTGAGATATTGAGTAGGATACAAGAAGAAGAAGACTTGTTAAACAATAAACCTAAGGAACAGGTTGAGGAAAAAAGTTTTACTGGTTTTGCTGAAAAAAGATCTAAGAAGAAATGATCTACAAACAAACATTGTACAGTGTTATAACACCTATAAAGAAAAACACTATATCTAGACTAAATAAGTCTAAGAAGTGGTCTTACGGCTATAACAAAGAGCATGATATAATTGTAATAAGCAAGACTGGTCAAATAGGTGAGATATACAGTATAAATAACTTAAGTATAGCCTTACCTAAAGCACCTGCAAAAATAGATAAATCTACTAACAAGTGGAAAGCTAAGGAATATCCTAAAGAACTTAAGTCTGTAGAAAGCATATTTGAGTGGAGAGATTATCCTGAGGATTTCCAGAATAAATGGGAACCATATATAGATGAACAATTCAGAAGAAGAGAAGAAGGCCATTGGTTTAATAATAAAGGCTTGGTTACTTACATTACTGGTACTCACTTTATGTACTTGCAGTGGTCCAAGATTGACGTTGGGAAACCTGACTTTAGAGAAGCAAACAGATTATTCTTTATATTCTGGGAAGCTTGTAAAGCAGACAAGAGGTGTTATGGAATGTCCTACCTCAAAAACAGACGATCTGGATTTTCTTTTATGGCTTCCGGCGAAACTGTTAACCAAGCAACAATATCTTCAGATGCTAGATTTGGAATACTGTCAAAATCTGGATCTGATGCAAAGAAGATGTTTACGGACAAAGTTGTACCAATATCGGTTAACTATCCATTCTTCTTTAAACCAATACAAGACGGTATGGACCGTCCAAAAACAGAACTCGCATACAGAATCCCAGCGTCTAGACTTACAAGAAAATCAATACAATCAAAACAGAGTGCAGAAAAACTCGAGGGTCTCGACACCACGATTGACTGGAAAAACACAGGTGACAACTCCTATGACGGGGAAAAACTAAAACTACTAGTACACGATGAGAGTGGAAAGTGGGAAAGACCTGACAACATACTAAATAATTGGCGAGTTACTAAAACCTGTTTAAGACTAGGTAATAGGATTATAGGTAAGTGTATGATGGGTTCAACATCAAACGCTTTAGATAAAGGTGGTGCTAATTTTAAAAAATTATTCAATAGCTCTAACACTTCCAATAGAAACAGAAATGGACAAACAGCTTCTGGCTTGTATTCTTTGTTTATACCAATGGAGTGGAACTACGAGGGTTTTATAGATGAATATGGTTACCCAGTGTTTGACACACCTACAGAAGAAGTTTTAGACATGTACGGTGATCCTATAGAAATGGGTGTTATAGAAAACTGGAACAACGAAGCAGATGGTTTAAGAAATGACCAAGATGCTTTAAATGAATTCTACAGGCAGTTTCCTAGAACAGAAGAGCATGCTTTTAGAGATGAGACAAAAAACAGTTTGTTTAATCTTGTTAAGATATATGAGCAAATTGATTATAACGAAGATTTAAAAAATAGTAATGTTATAACCACTGGTAGCTTTCAGTGGGCAAATGGTATAAAAGACTCTACAGTTATTTTTACACCAAATCCCAATGGTAGGTTTAAGGTTTCTTGGGTGCCGAACTCGAGTTTGCAGAATAATCAGATACTAAAAAACGGAATTAAATTCCCAGGCAATGATCACATGGGTGCTTTTGGATGTGACAGTTATGATATATCTGGTACAACTGATGGTAGAGGATCAAAAGGAGCTTTACACGGTTTAACTAAGTTTAGCATGGAGGATTCTCCTCCTAATACTTTTTTCTTACAATATGTTGCTAGACCTCAAACAGCTGAGATGTTTTTCGAAGATGTTTTGATGTCTTGTGTGTTTTACGGTATGCCTATACTCTGCGAGAATAACAAACCAAGATTATTATACCATTTTAAGAGAAGAGGTTATAGAGGTTATTCTATGAATAGACCTGATAAGTTATGGAACAAATTGTCTATAACTGAGAAGGAGTTAGGTGGTATGCCTAATTCCAGTGAAGATATAAAACAAGCACACGCTGCTGCTATAGAAACATATATAGATAAGTATGTTGGTATAAAGTCTGATGGTCAGTATGGTGACATGTATTTTACGGAAACACTTAATGACTGGGCTGGTTTTGATATAAACAAACGAACTAAGTTTGATGCCGCTATTAGCTCTGGTCTAGCTATAATGGCTTGTAATAGAAACCTGTACAGGCCTAATCAAAGCATACAAAGACCTAAATTAGATTTAAAAATAGCAAGATATACCAATGATGGTGCATTTTCTAAAATAATATAAAAATAAATATGGCTCAATTACCAATAACAAGTTATTTTCCAAGCCAGATTGCTAGCGATCAGGAGAAGGCATCATTAGAATACGGTACCTCAATAGGTAGGGCTATAGAGAGTGAGTGGTTCAATTCTGGTAGTGGAGGAAGAGGAAGTAGATTTGAAAGTAATAGAAATAGCTTCCATGGATTAAGACTTTACTCCAGAGGAGAACAACCTGTTCAAAAATACAAAGATGAATTATCTATAAATGGTGATATGTCTTACTTGAACCTAGATTGGAAACCAGTACCTGTTATCCCTAAGTTTGTAGATATAGTAACTAATGGTATATCTGATAGATCGTTTGATATAAAAGCTTATTCACAAGATCCATTTGGAGTAGATAAGCGTACTAGGTATATGGAATCCATTTTACGGGATATGCAAACAAGGGAACTTACCGAGATGGTTCAGGCTAGTTTTGGTGTTGACTTGTTCGAAAACAATCCAGAAACATTACCAAAAAACAAGGAGGAGTTAGATCTTCACATGCAATTAAGCTACAAGCAAAGTGTTGAATTAGCCGAAGAGCAAGCTATAAACGTATTACTGGAAGGTAATAAATATGATTTAATAAAAAGGAGATGCAACTACGATCTTACTACGATAGGATTAGGAGCAATAAAAAATAGATTCTCAAAGTCTGAAGGTGTTAAAGTAGAGTATGTTGATCCAGTTAACCTGGTATACTCTTACACGGAATCACCTTATTTTGACGACCTGTATTATGTTGGTGAAGTAAAGAGCATACATATTAACGAATTAAAAAAACAATTTCCTGGCTTAACAGATGAGGATTTAAAGAAGATCGCTGGTCAATCTTATGGTAACAACAACTCTTCTGATAGAAACCTACAGAATTACAATGAAGATGATGGCAATACTGTACAGGTTTTGTATTACAACTATAAAACTTATACCAACGAAGTTTTTAAAGTAAAAGACACTTCTACAGGAGCTTCTAAATTAATACCAAAAGACGATAGTTTTAATCCACCTCCAGAATTATATAGTCAATTTGGTATAGAAAAATTATCTAGATCAATAGAGGTTTTATACGAAGGTGTAAAGATATTAGGTGGAATGACATTAGAATGGAAGATAGCCTCTAATATGATAAGACCTAAAAGTGATTTCACTAAAGTTAAGATGAACTATAGTATAGTTGCACCTAGAATGTACAAGGGTCGCATAGAATCAATTGTAAGCCGTATAACTGGATTTGCTGATATGATACAGCTAACTCATCTTAAACTGCAACAGGTGTTGTCTAGAATGGTTCCTGATGGGGTTTACTTAGATGCAGATGGTTTAGCTGAAATAGATTTAGGTAATGGGACAAATTACAATCCGCAGGAAGCATTAAATATGTTTTTTCAAACAGGTTCCGTTATAGGTAGATCTTTTACACAAGAAGGTGAAATGAATCCTGGTAAAGTACCTATACAGGAGATAACTAGCGGTTCTGGTGGTAACAAGCTATCAGCCTTGATAAGCACTTATAATTACTATCTGCAAATGATACGCGATGTAACCGGCTTGAATGAAGCTAGAGATGGAAGTACACCTGATGCTAGAGCTCTAGTTGGTGTACAAAAAATAGCCGCTGCCAACTCTAATACTGCTACCAGACATATACTAGATGGTAGTTTGTTCTTAACATCTGATTTAGCTGAAAATTTATCTCTTAGAATATCTGATATATTAGAATATTCTCCAGCAAAAGAAGCTTTCGCTCATAAGATAGGTAATCAAAATGTAGCTGTACTAGAGGAAATGAAAGATCTATACTTACATGACTTTGCTATTTTCATAGAACTACAACCTGATGACGAGGAAAAGGCTATACTAGAAAACAACATACAAGCTGCGATATCTTCTGGTTTGATAGATATCGATGATGCTATAGATCTTAGAGAGATAAGAAGTACTAGGCTAGCTAATCAATTATTGAAGATAAGAAGAAAAGCTAAGCAGGAAAGAGATATGCAAATGCAACAGCAGAACATAAAGGCTCAAGCAGATGCTAATGCCCAAGCACAGCAGGTTTCTGCTCAAGCAGAGGTTATGAAAAACCAGGCAATAACAGCTCAAAAAGCAGAGCTACTACAATTGCAGGCATCAATAGACTCACAAAAAATGATGCAAGAGATAGCTGCTAAAAAAGAACTAATGCAGTTAGAGTTTCAAATGAATATAAAATTGAAGCAAGCAGAGTCTAGTGGAGCTAAGAGTAGAGAGCTACTTAAGGAGGATAGAAAAGATGATAGATCTAGAATGGAAGCAACTCAGCAAGGAGAAATAAAATACAGAAACCAAACAAATCAAGTACCAAAGAATTTTGAATCTGCGGGAAATGATATATTAGGTGGTGGATTTAACTTAGATTCCACTAATCCTAGGTAATAATAGTAATAACACTTATATAATATTTTATCATGTCAGAAAAAACACAAGAAGTAACCGAGGTAGTTGAAAAAGCTACAGCGGAAGTAGAGAATAATCCAATGTCATTTGATGATGGCGTAATAAAGGTTGATTTATCAGAACTTAACAAGTCAGAAGATAAAAAAGAACCTGAACAAATACAACAGGAAGTTGTAGAGCAACCAAAGCAGGAAGTTGTTGAGGAAATAATAGAACAGGCAGTAGATGTTCCAGCTGAAGAAGCTGTATTACAAGACACTGTTGAGTCCGTTATAGAGGAGATAACAGATGAAGAAGTTGTTGAGCAGGTTCAAGACCTAGCAGAGGAAATTCAAGAAGCTGTAGAATACGAGCAAGTTACTGGAGCTGAATTACCAGAAAATATACAGAAGGTTGTTGATTTCATGAATGAAACTAACGGGACTTTAGAAGATTATGTTAAGTTAAATCAAAACTACGATGACTTAAACGAAGACCAACTATTGATGGAGTATTACAATAATACTAAACCTCATCTGGATAGAGAAGATATAGACTTCTTAATGGAAGACAACTTTTCTTATGATGAAGAAATAGATGAAGATGTAGATATAAGAAGAAAAAAGATAGCTAGAAGAGAAGAGTTAGCTAAGGCTAAGAGTCATCTAGATGGTTTAAAAAATAATTATTACGAAGAAATAAAAGGTGGTAGTAGACTATTACCTGAACAAAAAGAAGCGGTTGATTTTTTCAATCGTTATAAAAAAGAAAACGAAGAAGCTACTAAAATAGCTGAACATAATGTGTCTACATTTAATAAGAAGACTGAAAATGTATTTTCTAAGGATTTCAAAGGTTTTGAATATTCTGTAGGAGATAAGAAGTTTAGGTTTAAAGTAAACAATGCAGACGAAGTAAAGACTACCCAAAGCGATATTAGTAATTTCGTCAAGAAGTTCTTGAATGATAAAAACGAAATGTCAGATGCTAAGGGTTATCACAAGTCTTTATTTACAGCTATGAATCCTGATAAGATTGCACAGCACTTTTACGAGCAAGGAAAAGCCGATGGCGTAAGAGATAGTATAAAGAAGTCAAAAAACATTGATATGAGTCCTAGAGGGACACATGAAAAAGTCAATGATACTGGTGGATTTAAAGTGCGCTCTATTAGTGGTTCTAAAACTTCTAAGTTTGGAATTAAACGAAAAAAATAACTTAAAATTTAAAAATTATGGCTGCAAACGGCTCATTCACGGGTAGTGCTGGCGCATTAGCGCATTTAACACCACGCCCAACACAAACATTATTTAATGACAATTACCTGTCCCTAACGGACATGGATTTTACACAACAATTCTTACCAGAAGTATATGAGAAAGAAGTTGAGCGTTTTGGAAACAGAACAATCTCTGGATTTTTACGTATGGTTGGAGCTGAAATGCCTATGGCATCTGATCAAGTAGTTTGGTCTGAACAAGGTCGACTACATATTGCGTATGATAACGCAACAATTACTACAACTACTGCCTTAACTATACCTGCGAATGCTGGTGTCTCTACAAACCTTATAGGACCTGGAGCTACTATCGTTATAGCTAGTGCTGATGGTTTTACTGTTGATAAAGCATATGTACAGTCTGTAACTACAGCTGCTGGTGTTGCTACTATTACTTTCGCTTGTTACGGAGCTACTCAAACCACTGCCATTACAGGTTCTGGAAATGTTAAAGTATTCGTATATGGTTCTGAGTATGCAAAAGGAACTCAAAATGCTGGTACTTCTGTAGATGCTGCTTTCGAGCAATTCAACAATAAGCCAATCATCTTGAGAGACAAGTATTCAGTTAATGGATCTGACACTGCTCAAATTGGATGGGTTGAAGTTACAACTGAAGCTGGAACATCTGGTTACTTATGGTACTTGAAATCTGAGCATGAAGCTCGTATTCGTTTCGAGGATCAACTAGAAATGTCTATGATTGAAGCTGAACGTACTGCTGCTGGTACTACTATTACTCCAGGATCTGGATTTGGTGGTGGAACTGCTATCACTGGTTCTGACGGTTTATTCTCAGCGCTAGAAGAAAGAGGTTTAGTTTATACTGATGCTGATTTTGATGGTGCTACTGGTTTAGATGATTTTGATCTTATTCTACAGGAACTTGACAAGCAAGGTTCTATTGAAGAGAACATGTTATTCTTAGACCGTGCAACTTCACTAGGTATCGACAACATGTTAGCTGCTCAAAACTCTTACGGAGCTGGAGGTACATCTTATGGTGTATTTGAAAATTCTGAAGATATGGCACTTAACCTAGGTTTCTCTGGTTTCAGACGTGGATCTTACGATTTCTACAAGACTGACTGGAAATACTTAAACGACGCTACAACTCGTGGTTTAGTTGGTGATGTTCAAGGGGTATTAGTACCTGCTGGAACTTCTTCAGTTTATGACCAAATGCTAGGACAAAACATATCAAGACCTTTCTTACATATTCGTTACAGAGCTTCTGAAGCGGATGATCGTAAGATGAAATCTTGGATCACTGGATCTGTTGGAGGTAACTTTACTTCTGATGAAGATGCAATGAACGTTCATTTCTTATCTGAGAGATGTCTATGTGTTCAAGCTGCTAACAACTTTATCTTATTTAAAGATTTAGCTTCATAGTTAATTATTTTTAATAATTACCCCCTGTTGAATTTATAGGGGGTGGTTATTATTATTTTGTGACATTAGCTAGCTATATATATAGTAACAGGCTATTGTCAATTTTTTAATAACATTTATATTTTATCATATTATGGCTAACAAGAAAGCTACAGCAAAAAAAGTTGAGGTTGCTCCTCAGGAAGTGGTTGAGACAATAGTACAACCAAAAAAAATATTAAAAGTAGAAATGCCTAAAATGGCAGAACCAAAATGGGAATACAAGGCTAGGACATACTACCTCAAGACCGGTAAATCACCATTGGTATATACTATACCTTCTAGGCATAGTCAAAAGAAACCTTTACTTTATTTTGATGAAGAAAAAGGTTATCAAAGAGAACTTAGGTATGCAACAAATCATGCCTCACCTTTTGTTGATGAGCAGAAAGGACCTGCAACACTCGGTAGGATAGTTTTAAGAGATGGACTTATTACGGTTAACAAAGAAGATGTTTGTTTACAAAAACTTTTATCACTGTATCACCCATTCTTAAACAAAGTATATTCAGAACACAATCCAGTTAAAGATTCTAAAAATGAACTTTATTGGATAGAGCTAGAGCTTGAAGCTTTAAACACAGCTAGGACAATAGAAATAGAACACGCAGAAGCTATACTAAGAGCTGAATTTGGTAGTTCTGTATCTGATTTATCTTCTAGTGAACTTAAAAGAGATCTAATGATCTTTGCTAAAAGACAACCAGCTTTATTCCTTGATCTTGCTGACGACGATAATGTTCAACTAAGAAACATTGGGGTAAAAGCTACAGAGGCTGGTGTACTTAATCTATCGGCTGACCAAAGAACTTTTACATACGGTCAATCTAACAGGAAACTAATGACAGTACCATTTGATGAACATCCTTACTCAGCTTTAGCTGCGTACTTCAAGACAGACGAAGGAATGGAAGTTTACAAATCAATACTAAAGAAACTTAAATAGAAATTTAAAGTAGCCGCCTTCGGGCGGTTACATTTACTTAAAAATATGTTATGGCTTTTAAGATGAAAAAAAAAGGTTTAGGAGATACTATTGAAGCAATAACAGAGGCTACTGGAATAAAGAAAGTAGTCGAAGGAATAAGCAAAGCCACAGGTAAAGAATGTGCTTGCAGTAAAAGAAAAGAATATTTGAATAACAAATTCCCTTATTAATTATGAGTGTAAGCATAGATACTGTGTACCAAAGGGTGCTAGGAATACTAAATAAAGAACAGAGAGGTTATGTTACCCCTCAAGAATTTAATCTATTTGCTAATCATGCTCAAGGAGATATGTTTGAACAATATTTTTATGACATAAATCAATTTGGAAGAATAGCTGGAAACAGTACAGAATATTCTGACATGTTAAATCTCTTAAATGAGAAGATAAATATATTTGAAACAACAGTACAACCAACATATGTCGCTGGTTATTTCAACGAACCCGCTGATATATATAGATTAGGAACTGTTATATATAAAAATACCACCACAAATCCTTTTGGTGTAGTTTCTGTAGAGTCTATTGAGGCTGAGAGAATACAGGCAAATGACTTTTTATATATAAATTCTTCACCACTAACAAAACCAAAAAATATACGACCCATATTTATTGCCAACTCAAATGGCATAAGAATATATGGAGACTCAGAGATAATACAACCAAGTGAGGTTGAGCTACAGTATATAAAGAAACCAGCTAAAGTTGAGTGGTCTTATCAAATGGTATTTGGAGAAGCTCTTTACGATGCTAGTCAATCAGTTGATTTTCAATTACATCCATCTGAGGAAACAGAATTAATTGTTAAAATACTAGAAATGGCTGGGTTATTAGTAAAAGACTTGAGCTTATATCAAGTGTTTAATTCAGAAGAAAACGAAGCAATTCAACAAGAAAAATCTTAATATATGGGGCTAATAAATCAAACAGATGAACAATACTATTTAGGGCCTGATGGCGTTTGGGATAGTTGGGACGAGAATTATGGGTCATACCAATTCACTAGTATAAAAGATATAATAAACAACTTTATAATATCATATGTTGGAGAAGATAAAATAATAAGTAAGATAAGAAGAACAGATGTTTCTTTTCATGCACAAAGAGGTATACAAGAGTTTAGTTTTGATATATTACCCTCTGTAAAGTCTCAAGAAATTGAGGTTGGACCAGCGTTGAATTTTGTATTACCAAAAGACTATGTTAACTACGTTAAGATGGTTTGGATTGATGGAGGTGGAGTGGAAAGAATAATATACCCAGCTATAAAGACAAGCAATCCATTACCGATACTACAAGATAATAATTATGAATATCTTTTTGATGAACAGAAAGGTGAGATTATAACAGCTGATGAGTCTGTTACTAGAGAAAGATTTCAAACAACAAACAATAGAAACAGCAGTGTTGATGGAAGTGGGTTTCTTGGTTTGAATCATTTTGGAAGAAGATATGGTTTAGACCCACAACATGCTCAGACTAATGGGACCTTCTACATAGATCCTATATCAAATATAATTTACTTTGATTCAAGCATGGCTGGTAGAGTTGTTACACTTAAATATATATCAGATGGTCTAGGTACAGACGAAGAAATGGTTGTTCACAAATTTGCTGAAGAAGCATTGTACAAGTACATAGCTTACGCTATACTATCTACTAGAGCTAACACACAGGAATATATGGTTGCTAGGTTTAAAAGAGAGATGGTTGCAGCAAGAAGAAATGCCAAGTTAAGACTATCAAATATAAAGATAGAAGAGATGGCACAAATAATGAGAGGTAAGTCTAAGCAGATAAAACACTAATATTCAATGGCTGAATTAATACACACATTCAACTCGGGAAAAATGAATAAAGATCTCGATGAGAGATTAGTACCTAATGGAGAGTATAGAGATGCCTTGAACCTAGAGTTAGCATCTTCTGATAGCTCTAATGTTGGTTCTTTCCAGAACTTAAAGGGTAATTTAGAGTTACGTAACAAAATGTACAACCCTAAAACAAGTGCATATAATCAATGGTTAGACACTGAGTATATTACAGCATTGAGTAACCCTATTTGCGTAGGGGCAAAAACCGACGAAAATTCTAATGATGTATATTGGTTTATAGCTTCTGCAAACACCAGCGTAATAGCTTACTACAATAGCAAGACAAAGCTAACAAGACCGTTGATTGTTGATACACAGGGTATATTAAATTTTAGTTCAAATTACTTAATAACAGGTGTTAATGTACTTGAAGGTATGCTTATTTGGACAGACAACCAAACTGAACCTAAAAAAATACTTATAAAAGACTGGAAGAGTTCTACACCTAACTTTATAACGCATTCACAGATATACGGTAGAAACTTTATAGAAGATGATATAACCGTAATAAAAAAATATCCATTACAACCACCTGTAGTAACTTCTTATTCTACTAAAACTATAGATCCAGCTACGGAGCTACCTGGGGCTAATGTTGATACTATTGTGTTAACTAGTTTTTACGAAACTATACCAGGTGCACCAGTTGGAACAATCAGACCAGTACCCATAGGTACTATAGTTACTTTAACGTGGTTATCTAACACACCACCTGTTTATGCTGAAGGAGATGTACTTCTTTTAACTAGCTCAGCTAATGATCCTTTGGACGTAGACGCTATTATAAGAGTGAAAGTACAACCTAACCCAACACAGCTAGGAGCCAACGTTGAAGTTATTTCTATTGGTGTTTCACAAGAGGGATTAACACTGGAAAATCTTCCATACGATGTAACACTGGAGCAAAAACCACCATTCTTTGAAATGATATTTTCTAGATTCGGTTACAGGTATAAGTATAAAAACAACGAATTATCTGCATTTTCACCTTTCTCAAACATAGCATTTATACCGGGTGGCTTTGATTACTCCCCGAGTCAAGGTTATAATTTAGGTATGACAAACAATATAAGACAGTTGACTATATCTAACTTTGTACCTGATCCAGTGTTGTATCCAGACGTAGTTGCTGTCGATATACTTTATAAGGCTACAAACAACTCTAATGTATACATAGTAGACACTTTCACAGACGAGGATGCGGAGTGGAATGTGGTTGTAAGTGGCAATAGAGGTTCTTTTGACATAGATAGTGAGATAATAACTTCAGTTGTTCAGTCTAATCAAATACTTAGACCTTATGATAATGTTCCTAGAAAAGCAAAAGCACAAGAAATAACTGCTAATAGATTGCTTTTTGGTAATTATACTCAAAATTTCAACTTGTTGAACAACGACGGTTCTATATTTAAAACCAACATAGGTGTCACTACAAGTTCACTGTTAATAAGTACAGAGCAAGACGCATTTGGTAATCCTTTAGGTATAAGTATGGATGGAGAGCAGGTTGCTGAGTCTGTTAAATCTATAAGAACTTACCAAATTGGAGTAGCTTTCATGGATCACTATGGTAGAACAACACCTGTATTCACTAGTAAAGCGGCATCTGTAACTGTTTTAAAAGAAGAAGCTGCTGGTTCTACTAAATTAATTGCTGAATTAAAAAATAATGATCAAAATCCAACTGCAATACCGTATTACGAGCAAAACAAACAATTTCCTCATTTTAAATTCTATGTAAAAGAAACATCTCGTGAGTACTATAACCTAGCACTGGACAGATTTTACGACGCGGAAGATGGTAATCTTTGGTTATCTTTTCCATCTGCAGAAAGAAACAAGGTCGACGAAGATACTTTCTTGATACTTAAAAAAGGTCATGATACCTTTGGTCCTGTAACTGAGACTGCTAGGTATAAAATTATAGCTATAGAGAATGAAGCTCCAACCTACTTGAAAGAAACTAAACTATCAATGGGTACAATGAGCACTCAATTCGGTGTTGTAGGATTTCCTATAGAAGGCGTTAATGAAATTGCTGTAGATAAAGATGCTTTTGATGCTCAATTTGGAGAGCTAGCTAGAGAGACTTCAGGTTTATTAATGAGGGTGAAAACTGGTGGTAATGCTAGTAATTACTATCAAATATCTACATTTGGTCTAACCAGCGGTAATACTAATGTTCTTATTACTATTACTGGTGCATTTGGGCCAGACATGAACTTTACATCTACGATACCTTATAGTCAAAACAATGCAGTACCTGGTCTATCACTTGAGTTAATTAGAGTAGAAACTAAAAACAAACCAGAATTTACTGGTAGATTTTTTGTAAAAGTATTTCAAGATGATGTTATACGTAGAGAGGTAGCTAACGCAGCAGCTGATGTAAATAGAACATATGTAAGAAAAGCACTAGGATTCTTGTACTGGAAAACCGGATTTAATGGCACTAGAACCTTTTGGCGTGATGATTGGAGAAGAGCTGATGCTCAAGGACAAAGCGCTAGATTGTTCTTGGATCAAGGGTCAACTGACGGGTTAAACAGCACGGGAAAAGCTATAGGAATTGTACCGAATACAATGGAAGTAAGTTGGAATGGTGGTTATGGTGAGTACTCTGATGACGGAGGTATTGTAGACCAAAACCCACCACTGCTTGCGCAGTTAAATTCTATTGGTACGCTTTTCAGATTTGTAGATGGAGGTAATGGAATAAAGGATCCAGAAGGTACTATATACCAGGTAACATTTTCTTCTGAAAATAAATCATACGCTTACAATGAAGACAACACCATCGATACTTTTCCTCCTGAAGATGGTACTAATCAAATAACAAGGTGGACTATAAAATATAACGTTTTGGATGCTTGGGAAAGTGTTCAATGGAACCCTATTAGTAGCCCAGGCGGAATCAATGAGTGGATTAATTCTGGTACTTATACTAACTCCTATGTAGGTATAGAATTTATAGAACCTTTGGATACCGATGAATCTTTTACGACTAATAATCCGGCTATATTTGAAACAGAGCCAAAAGAAGCAGCTGAGTTAGATATATATTGGGAAGTACCTAGGATTTATAATTTATTAAACACTGATAGTAGTAGTGACGCAAACACTCCGCATACTTTAGATTTCTTTAATTGCTACTCATTTGGTAATGGTGTTGAATCTGATCGTATTAGAGATGATTTTAACCAACCTACAATTAATAATGGTGTTAAGGCTTCTGCCACTTTAGACGAGCCATATAAAGAAGAACATCGTAGTAATGGTATAATATTTTCACAAATATTTAATTCTATATCAGGTACAAATAATTTGAACCAGTTTATACAAGCGGAAGGGATAACTAAGGATGTTAACCCAGAATACGGTAGTATACAAAAACTACATACTAGAGATACTGACTTGATAACGCTTTGCGAGAAAAAGTCTATGAAAATACTTGCTAACAAGAATGCTTTATTCAATGCGGATGGTAATACAAACTTAACATCGAACCAAGCTGTACTTGGAACTACTTTAACATTTCAAGGTGAATTTGGCATAGCTACCAATCCAGAATCGTTTGCTGAGTTTGGTTTTAGAATTTATTTTACAGACGCAAATAGAGGTTCTGTTATAAGACTTTCCAGGGATGGTATTACTGATTTGTCTAACTATGGAATGCACTCTTTTTTCTCAGACAATCTACCTATAAACAATAACGTAATAGGTACTTGGGATACCGATAAAAGAAACTACAATATAACTTTAAATTCTTTAACACCTTATTGGCAACAAACATTAGGGGCAGGGAGTTTTGATAGACTAAACAAGCATCCTTTATGTGATCAATTTGTAAATTCTTTCCCAACAACAAGCACAACTGTTTCATACAAAGAAGCAGTAAATGGTTTCACGTCTAGAAAAGTTTACACACCTGAAGCTGGAGCTTATCTAGATAATTCTTATTATACATTTAAGAATGGTAGGATATGGGAACATGGTGTAAACGAAAAGCGAAATACATTTTACAATATAGGGCCTAATACACCTAGTAGCACAGTAGCAAGCGGTAATCCTTATCACGAAAGCTCGTTTAACACTATATTTAACGAGAGTTCAGAGGCGGTTAAAGGCTTTAAAACACTAAACTATAGCGGGACTAAATCAAAAAAATACACGTATACAACAGGAGTATCTAATACTGGTAGAAGATATTCACTAGCTGAAATACAGGCAAATAATTTAACACCCACTGCTTCATCAGAGACGGATGGTTGGTATGTAAACTCTATATTAACTGATCTTCAAGAAGGTGAGATTAAGGGGTTTGTAGAAAAAGAAGGTAAATACTTCAACTACATAAAAGGTATGCCTACTTTCTTTACTACAAATTGCAATACCAACGTAGATTCCAGTGAGTTCAACGTGCAAGGTATCGGTAGAGCTACTAACATAGAGGCGCCAGGTATATCACAATACAATGTGATAAATAGCGCAGATCCTGACTGCTCCACTAGCATATCACCTCCTGTAATATACAATCAAAACTTTGAGGTGGAAGAAGATGCAGTAGGAACATTTAATATTGTTCAGTCTAATACCTGTACATCAGCTATAACTTTCCAACGAGGAACAAACTCAACAACTAGTGGTATATTGGACGAAACAACATTACCTTCTTCTGGTAGTTTTACTTTTACTCCAGACGCAGACTACAATGGTTCTGCCGGTTCATTTACTGTTAGAGCTTGCTGTGGTGAGGTTTGCAGTAACTATGCTGTAATGAGTATTATTGTGACACCTTTAGCTGATAACCCTTACTTTTCAAGTGATGTACCTGCTGGGTTAAACAACTTAGTAGACGGAGATACTTGGAGTTATCCAAATATTACTTTACTTGACAATGATCATCTTTCTAGTCAATTAGTTATAAACACTGTTGTTGGTACTCCTGGTTTGCCTAGTTGGATGGCTCAACCTACGGCAAAAAACGACGGAACTGATCAATGGGAAATAGCTACAAGCACAGTAAGCGGTGGTGCTAGCACTATAGACTTTACAATGATTGTGGAAGATCCTGATGGTAATCAAGGTGAGCAACAGGTTACAGGTACTGTAGTAGACTTACCTGCGCCGGATACTACGCGTGTATTTATTACAACGTGGAGACGCACTCAGTATGGAGTTATTACTAACATAGAACCAGAAAGTTCAGCTCAAGATGCTAAATGCTTGATAGATGATTTTTATGAAATCCAAAACCAAGAGTATAACTTGGTTTCAAACGGATATGGCAATAGCCCTGTATCATTTAAGTTCTTCGGCGATGGAGTTGACTTTTCAGATGGAACCGGCGTTCTTGGTATTCAAATGTATGATAACTCAACAAGTGCTCCAATAACCTCAGGAGGCGCATACTTATTTGCAAGTGGTGCTGCTGAATTGAATCCACAGATAGGTGAGACAGGTCTAGATCCTACTAACCCCGATACTGCACCTGCATCGTTCTTCATGATGGTTTTAAATAGTTCTGGTATAGTAGAAGAATACGTTCAATACAACGATTTAGAAATATGTCCAGATATATGTAAGATGTGGCCAATAGACACAGGCACCGGAGGCGACGGCTACCTGATGGAAGAAGGATACACAAGCGAAGGTTATTCGATTAATCTTTCTCAGTATGCTAATTACACATCAGCATTTTGCGAGGCTTATAATGCCATGTTAGCTTGGGAAGCGAATCCAAACTCGCCTTGCACTTACCCTCCAATCCCGAATTGTAAAGAAAGAGGCACTATGTCAACTAGGGTTTTCTGGTATCAAAACACCTCCCAACCCCAAGGTTGTGATCCAATTACAAGTCCATTTTTTCCTACACTAGGTACTATACTTTTCGAAAGAGGTCTTTTTAACCCGGATATAAATTATTATAATTATCACCCGTTAGTTAATCGACGTTTTATTTTGGGTCCTGGATTATTTTATTCAAGTCAGTATTGGGTAGATTTAGGAGTAGGCTATGGTACTGGGGATCACTATTTAGTGGAAACTGATTCTACAGGTTTATGTACTAGATTAGAGAAGTTAATAGATACTAACTGGGACTACACCGCTTGCCCATAACTTAAAATAAAACAATTACTATGGCTTTTGAAAATTTTACAGTAAACGTAGTTAGTTTCCCTGCAACGTTGGGGTTAGACTGGACTAACTCATACGCTCAGGTGTTTTTAACAATAACCCCTGATTCGGGTTATTCTATAGACGCTAACAATTTTTCAGCAATAAACACTTTGCCTAATTATGTAAGTAGTGTTACCTTTACGCAAAACGGTGCTAATATAGATTGTACTATAGTTTATACTTCGCCTAGTATAATGCCTGCTACAGATGTGCTAATAGCGTTATGTATACAGGGTTACGCATCTGAAGCTCCTATAATAATAGGTGGTACACTTAAAAGTGGTGGTATAACTAACGTATCTACACCATCTGCCAATAATCTACCTAGTAACTTCAGTGGAAGTGGTGAGTGGGATTCCTCTTTAACTGTTTTTACTCAAGCGGTTGTAGCTTCAACCGGATATTACTTTAAAACTATGCCAGTACTAGCTGTTAGTGTCGGCAATAGAGATTACTATACAATAACAAGTGTTAAGACTTTTGATAACAAGAAAAGGTTAATACAAGTAGTATTTTCTGTTTCTTATAAATTCCCGGCAATTGACAATTCATTAGATGAATTTGTTTTAACAGCTAATGCTATTCAGTACTATGATCCACTTGTGAAAATAACAGCATACCAATTCAACACAGGTACAGTTGTGAATGCTGGAGGTGATACTCGTACTTTCACTATATATGGGATAACAGGTGCTAACTGGGCTCTAACAGGTGAATATAATCCAGGTAATATTAGTGTTGTTAACACATCTGGTATGATAGACGGTACAGGTAAAGCTGTTGTCAGTGTTGTGTTTCCAGCTACCACAAATGTTAATAGAACATACAGTTTTACACTAACCGGAGATCTAGCAGCTAGCTTTAACCTCCTTGGCGGACAAACATCTACACCATCAGTAATTCAATATATACAATCAAGTTTGTCACTTGCATTTACAAGCACAAACGTTGCCGTTACTCCTGGCTCTCCGTCTATTAGGTATTTCCTACCCTATACTATGACTAAAACGGTAGAATATACAGTAACAGCAACTTCTAGCCAAACAATTACCGTAGGTAATAATCCACCATCTATTTCTTGGACAGGTCAAGATGGGGCTTTACCTGATTACTTATTCAATGTCTTGCGTCAAGATTTTGTAGTAAACAATTTGGTTTCTCCTTCGACACTAACAGCAACTATAGTCGTGAGAGTACTTACTCCTGGGGCTGTTGATTTTGCTAGCGTACTTGATCTAGACAATATATTGATTTAATAAATAAGAAAATATGGACGAAATAACATTAACATTCCCACAGCCACTAAACGTATCTGTACAGGTAGGTGATACCGCATACTACACAAATGATGTAAACGGCGAAGACATAGTACTAATAGGAAGAATAATTGGTATAACAACATATACAATTACGGCAAATATAGATCCTTACCAAATAAGACCAACGTTAGGTAGTTTTATATTGTTTAGTAAAACAGCAGATGTTAATACCAGTGGGCTTAAAGGCTATTACGCCGAAGCGCAGGTTAAAAATGATTCAATTGAATATGCTGAATTATTCCTTGTTGGATCTGAAATATTTGAGAGTAGCAAATAATGTGTGATAATAAACTATAAAACAATATAATAATGGTAGGAGCAATAATGGGAGCTGTAGGAGGAGTAGCGCAAATAGCGGGAGGACTCATAGGTGCAGGTAAAAGAAAAAGAGAAGCTAGAAGTGCGGCGAAAGAAATGGAAATGAGAAAAGCACAGTATGCAGGTGCTGATACATCTAATGTATATGCTAACATGGAGAACACCATGGAAGATCTAACTGTTAACACGCAAGCAGCAGACTTCCAGGCACAACAACAGCAAGCTGGTTTATCCAATATAATGGGTCAAATGCAAGGTGCTGCTGGAGGATCAGGTATAGCGTCACTAGCTCAATCAATGGCTAATCAACAAAATCAAAACCTACAAGTAGCGTCAGCAGATATAGGTAGACAAGAGCGTGCTAATCAACAAGCGGAAAGACAGCAGGCTGGTAACTTACAGTTATACGAAGCAAAAGGCGAATTAATATCAAGAGACGCTGAGTCTGAGAAAAATGAAACACTACTAGGTATGGCACAACAAAGAAGTGCAGCGGCTAACGAAGCCGTTCAAGCTGGTAAAGATTCTATAATGAGTGGTATTGGAGGTTTAGCTGGTGCTGCCGCTGGAGGAATTGGTGGTGGACAAGGAGGTTTCTTACAAAATCTAGGTATGCCAACTAGATAATAGCAATAAAATATATTATGATAAATAGAGATTTAATACGAGGAGAGAAGATACGCAGGAACTCACAGAGGTTCTCTGATCCAGCGAAAAAGCTGATGGAAGGCATACAATCATCTGCTGTCCTAATGGCTCCAGATATAGCAATGAGAAGTGCTAAGAAAGCTGCAGCTAATCAAAGGATATCAACATATATAAATCAACTAAGCTCTGATGTAGATTTAACTGATTTAACAGCAGAGCAACAAGCTAGTGTTAGTACATTCTTGGTTAATGGTAGAAACGAGTATGCTGAGGCTGCTAATGCCTTATCTAAGATAGATGATTACTCATCTCCATTATACATGGAATACAAAGGAACTTTGGATAGAGTTAATAGATCTTTTAAGGGTTTGGCTGGTCAAATAGACAACTACAAAAATGACAAGATAGCTTATCTAAAAGATCATGACGAGAGTTTGATATCGGACGGAAACACAGCTAGTGATATGGAAGAGTCTTCTAAAATGTATACAAATGAAGCACAGTTGGGTGTTGGTCCAGGAGGTCAATTAGTTTTTTGGAATGATGAAAACGCTAAGTACACTAGTTATGGTGATATGCCAAAAGCTTTTCTAAAAGACTTTACTTCGGCTGATCAAATAATACAATTAAACGAGAACTTATATAACAAAGGACAAGCACTTACAGGTGCTACTGAAACGTTAACACGTCAAAAACTACGTAACATGGTTTCTAAGGGTGGTAGAGACACTTTATTATCATTAGCTTCTGATGATTTCATAGTAGAGGGAGGTTTAGGTTTACAAGATCCAGCTCTTTTCGAGATTGGAAACGACGAAATGCTTAGAGAGGCAGTGATCGATGGTTATATGAACGTATTGTCTGAATCAGCGAGAGCAGGTCAAGCTGAAAAACAACCTAAATCAGGTGGTCGTGGTGGAGGATTTAACGGAGCTCTTAAAGATGAAATATCTGTATCTGGCTCTTTAGTCCAAGGTGCTTATGATTTCTCAAGTATGACACCAGCTACTTCGTCTCTTAAAGAAATGGTTAACACGTTAAACACTATAAATCCTAGTAGACCAGGTGACTATATAACTAAAGATGATGTGTATAGCATGTTCTTAGAAACATACGATATGGATGATGATGCTGAAAGTTTAGCTTCTTTTAAAAGAAACTACGGTGATGGCGATATATTCGTAGCTTCAGGTGATGATGTAGTAGGTATACCAATGGACATAAATAGCCCTAGAGATTTACACAAACTATACATACAGAGTACAAACCTTAGTGAAAAGGCTAAAAATCATTTTATAAGTAATTACGGTGATAACAGTAGTGGTAGTAGTAGTAAAACAGTTGCAAGTGGAAACCCAACAGCTGAAGAATTAATACAAAAATACAGAAATTAAATGGACGAATTAAATAGTATTGTTCAAAAAATGATTGACGCAGGTGAATCAGAGCAGAACATCAAAACAGTAATAGAAGGCTATAAGCCGCAAGAAGGGCCAATGACTATGGAAGAGTTAGAGGGAAGAGCGGGAAAGCCACAAGACTCTGTAAGTGCGGATCCAACTGCGGAGTCAAAAGATATGGGTTCAACATCGGGAGAATCTTTATCGGCTTGGCAATCTATTAAGAACTCATTCTGGAACCTAGGTGAGCAGATAGTAGACGTAAAAGAGTTTTGGCTTGATGATGACGGTGCGTCCTCTTCATTAGATGTAGCAACTAATGCTGTTTATAGTATGGTGTTTGGTCAAGACGCTGTAGATGAATGGGTAAGCAATTATGATCCAAGTGATACGTGGAATACGCGAGGACTAGGTACTGAGGCAACTTTAAAAAACATAGAGAAATATAAAGAAGAAAAACTACAATCTAAAAGGACTGTAGGTATAATAGATAGCGTACAAGATGGTGATGTCGGGGGTATTATAGCTGGTAGTATAAACGCTGTTACTAGTATGTTAGGTAGTGTAGCTTATGGTGCTGGTACTTTAACTACTGGTTTCTTCATGGATTATGCTGCAGAGAATTATATATCCTTCAATGAAATGAAGGCTAAAAACCTTGACATGAGTCTAGACGAACTCATAAAATCAGGGGAAGCTGATACAAGTGTACCTGTTGGTATGGCTGCTGTATCTCAGGGTCTAGAGATGCTTGGTCTTGGAACAGTACTTAAAGCTGCTAAAGGTGCTGTCAAAGGAACTGCTGGGGGATCAACCGGTTTATTAGGCATGGGTAGTAAGTATCTTGCTGAGAAAATGATATACAACAAGAGTGCTAGAGCGACAATGAATGTACTATCTACAGGTTTAACAGAAATGTCTACTGAAATATTACAGCATGCCGCTGATGAAGTGAACAAAGAGTATGGTAGAGTTGCTGGAACAGAAGAAGAGGCTAATGCAGGTAGAGCTTTTATAGATGCTGTAACTAGTCAAGAAGGCTGGGAAGCAGGTGTACAGGGTTTTATAGGTGGTGGTGGTATGGTTGGTGGTACATACTCCTCCAAAGCACTAAACACTATAAGAACAGTTGTTGATGGTGAAGGTATAGAGACGAAGATAAATGAACTATCTGCTCTTAGAAAACAAATGAAAAGCGCCACCGACTCAACCGTAATACGTGGCTTACAAAGTAAAATAGATTCTAAAGAATCTGAAATATCAGACTCCATAGTTAATGGTAATGAAATATACGAAAGCTTAGATCCAGATAAAATTAAGGAAATAGATAATTTAACGGATTTAGCTGATGCATCTGCTTTTAATATAACTGAACTTAACAAGAAGTTAAGAAGAGGTGATATATCTGAATCTCAGTATGAGTCTGCTAAAGAAGGTTTCACTATAGAGTATGACTCAGCTAAGTCCAAGCTAGTTGAAATGAGACTAGGTGAAAACATAGAATTTGCAAGAAAAGAGGCTGCTAAAAGAGGTTTAGAAGTAGAAGTGTATGAAACTACAGCTGAGACAGAACAAGCTCTCGAAGCAACAAACGTTAAAGAAGAAGGTAAGCAAGAGTTTAGAGACTCTAAGAATAACATAGCTGGATTTGCTGTTGGTAGAAAGATATTCATAAACAAAGAAGTTGCTAGGAATACAGGTGCTATAAACGTTGGTAGTCATGAGCTATTACACCCTATACTTAAAGTCATGGTTGGTGATACGGAGGCTCAAGGTAAAATAGTTAAACAGTTTAGAAAAGCAATGACATCTACACAAAGGAGAGTTGTTGATAAGCAAATGAAAGACAGAGGGTACACCTCATCTAGTCAAGTTGCAACAGAATACATAAATGTATTTTCAGATGCCTTATCTAAAGGTCAGATAAATTACGATAAAACATCTATGGAAAAGATAGGTGGTGCTATTGTAGGTATATTCAAACCTAAAGGTTTTGATAATATATCATTTGAGAGTGGTCAAGATGTTTACAACTTCATGAAAGAGTATGATAAGAGTGGTAAGCAGGGGAAGCTAACTAAAGCAGCTAAAAAAGCGATAGATAGTAAAGGTAAGATGATGAATACACCAGTGCAAAATCTATCAAAAGATGGTGACATAAAGAAAAGCCAATCAAAATCCGATGTATCTTTTTCTAAAAACAAGGTAGCAGACTTAGAACAAGAGTTAGAAACACTTAACGATCTAGAGTATGAGTTAGATCAAGACGATTTTGTAAATCTAAAGTCTAATCTAGAGTTAAAGATAAAAATGGCTAAGAAGAGCCAAGCAAAAGCTGATGAAGAAGGACCTAAGGAGGTTAAGAAAGATAAAAAAGAAGCTAAAAGCAAAGACAAGGATAAGAAAGCAAAGAAGAAAAAAAAGAAAGAAGCAAACAAGTTAGCCGGTAAATACAAAGAAGGAACTATAACAGCTGCTGAAGAAGCAGAATTAGTTAAGCAATATCAAGCTATTGCTGTTGAGGCTCTTGGCTACAAAGAAGCAAAGGGAAGTATAACTAGAGCTGAAGCTATTTCTTTTGTTGATCAGTATTTTGAGGGTATACTTAATAGGTATAATCCCTATACTTCTAAATTCTCTACATTCATAAACAGTAACATAAGACCTAAAAGACAGGCTTTTTATCAGCAAGAAATAGGTGATGGTTATTTAAGTAGGATTGATGATCCAGAATACAAGAAGCAAATAGCTAATCAAGAGGTTGAAAGAACCAGTGAGGTATCTGCTCAGAATGATAAAAAACTTATCGACGTAAGAAACAGTAGGTATGTTAAAGACAAGATGACAGAAATAGAAAATGCCGTAGATGTTAAACCAGAAGAGTTTTCTTTCTATACGTTTAAAGTTGTCGCTGATAAGTTCGCCGCTAAAGTTGCTGAAATAATATTCGATGTGCCATTAAAGAAGCTAGACAACCCTCAGAATAATTTAACATACGCAAAGAAATTTGTTAATGGATATCCTGAGAAATCTGAAGCTGGTCGTATACAAGATTTATTTAGAACGTCTGAAGAAACAAAAAGCTTTATAAAAACCTTACCTGAGTTTAACATAGCAGGTAATGAGGTTAATGTAAACGAAACGGGTGAAATAATAGATGTTTCAGATACTGCAAAAGGTTATTCTTTGAATACGCCTTCTCTAGTGTTGAAGCTATTATATGAACCGTACATAGACAAGAGGTCTAAAAGTGATGATGTGTACAAGAGAAGAAAGTCTATAACCTCACCTAAAGGTAGAAGTAAAGGTGCTACGTCTCAAACACAAGTTAGAAGACTTAAGCCTCAGTTTAGAGGTAGGATAACACCTGAAGCTGTTCTAGAGCTACAAGAAGCTATGGGTATAACGCCTAAAAACCAGTTCAACAAGTACGATAGAAATATAGGTCAGTTACTTAAGGGTGTGGCTAAGCTATACGGTACTAAAGTTGCTAACGTAATTGTTAGAGACAAGATTAATAAAATGGATATCAATACAGCTAAATCTAAGACTCAGATACTAGCTGATGTTGGAGCTGGTAAAAGTGATATACAGTTTTCTAAGAAGATACGAAAAGAATACACTTCTATATTAGAGAAGAATAGATCTGAACTAGATAGCAAAGTAATAGACGAGCAAATAAGCTCTGTTTTTAACTGGGTTGATTCGCTTAAATTAAAAGATAATCAAAGATCCAAGTATAAGAAGATTGCACTTTACTATATAGCTAAGAGTAATGTTATATTTCCAGAAGATGCCGCTAAAGTAGGTGAAGCAATAAGAGTAGCGGAATTAAAGGGTGTAGACCCAATGAGTGTTGATAATCCTAACACTTTAATAGAAAACTTTAAAGACGACGTTAAAGAAGCAAGGATAGACCCTAATACTGTTCCAGAGTTGTTTAATAAAAAATCTCTACCGGAAGGTGTTGAAACTTTTAACATATACCCAGATGATCAAGGTCAATTAGCGGCTAGGAAAATACTAGAAAACCACTGGGGGAAAGAGTCTAATCCATGGTGTGTATTATATGCTGAAAGAGCTTTCACGGAAGATCAAATAAAAAGGGGAATACACTTGCAAAAAGAGAAAGGAGAAGTTAACTCAATGCCTGTAGGCGTAAAAGAGCAGGTGGTAAGCATTAGAACAGTTATTGGTGGTGTAACAATTGACAGAAGCGTTGATCTTGATATTCGTGTTCTAGTTGCTCCGGGTGAAGTAGATTACAAAAATACTGAAGGGAATTTCGATATAAACAATACCAAAGGGTGGTTTAAGAAAGAATACCAAGATAGTGACTTCAAAGGTAGTGAGATGCTTAGAGGAGAAGACGGTAGAATGGTGGAAGTGGAATTTTATTTAGATACATATCTTCTTCCAAAAGACCCAAACATGACTGAAAGTGAGTTTTACGATGGTAGGTCTAAAGGAGGTACTATATATGTAGAAGAAAAACCAGCTGGAGAATCTTTTTTAACTAAGCAATCAAAAAGAGACTGGAAAGGTTACGGAGAGTTTGACACAGGGCGATACAATACACCTGCGCAACCTAGAGGTTTTGAAATAGCTTTTAAAGATGGTAGATTACTTTCTCTTAAAAACCTAGGTAACAAAGACACTACAGCTCAACCTCAATGGTGGGACAGAAACGACAACCCAACAAAAGACCTAGCAATAGCAGTACCTAGAGATAAAGACGGTGAGATAAATGGTAATTCTACTGTTATGAACACTGAAACTGGTAAAAAATCTGAAATAAATTTCTCTAAAAGTAATGAAACTGATTTATCACTTGATAATCGCATCGACAATACAGTCATAGATCTTTCACAAGATAGCTTCGCTAGAGCATTAGACGCGGAGCAAGAGATATCATTTAGCAAGAACCCAAGTAAAGCGTTCAACAACATAATAGAAGATGTTACAGGTATAGGCTCTAAGAAAAAGTATTCATACGCTAAGGGTAAAGTAAGAGGTACTAAGAAAGGAAGATTCAAGTTTTTTATACCCCCTTCAGCAGATGATTTTGCTGGGTTACTGTATAAGATAACAGGTAAGGGTAAGCAAGGTGATATGCATAGAGCTTTTTACAAGGAGAAACTATTTGACCCATTCTCTAAAGGTATTAGGGACTTTGAAGCTTACAAGGAAAGAGTTTCTGGAACTATATCAAACCTAAAGAAGAAGATAAAGAACGTGCCAAAAGGTCTTGGTAAAGTTAATGAAACAGGTTTTACTAACGATGTAGCTGTTAGGGTTTATCTTTGGAACTTGATGGGTACTGAAATACCAGGAATGTCTAAAAGTGATCAAAAAGCATTAGTTGCTATAGTTGAAGCAAACCCAGACTTAAAAAAGTTTGCTACTCAGGTTAAAGTAATACTAGGTGGTAAATATCCTGATCCAAATGGAGATTGGCTAGCTGGTACCCTTACTACAGATGTAGTAAACATGATAAATACTACCAAGAGAGAGGAGTTTCTTAAAGAATGGCAAGAAAATGTAGATGTTATATTCCAAGACAAGAACATGAATAAGCTTAGAGCTGCTTTTGGAGACAACTATGTAGAAGCAATGGAAGATATGCTTTACAGAATGAAATCAGGTAGAAATAGACCTAATGGTTCTAATAAGCTAACTAACAAGTTTATGAACTGGATAAACGATTCTGTTGGTACTATAATGTTCTTAAACACTAGATCAGCGTTGTTGCAGACTTTATCTATAGTTAACTTTGTTAACTGGACAGATAATAGCCCTATTGCTGCAGCTAAGGCATTTGCTAATCAGAAACAATTTTGGGCTGACTTTGCTATGTTATTTAATAGTGACTTCTTGAAGCAGAGAAGATCTGGTTTAAAGAACGATATAAACGCAGATGAAATAGCAAGTGCAGCAGCTACAGCTACTAATAAGTCGAAAGCTGTTTTAGCAGCTATATTAAAAGCTGGTTTCCTTCCAACACAAATGGCGGATAGTTTTGCTATAGCAATGGGTGGTGCTTCTTTTATTAGAAATAGAATTAACAGGTACAAGAAAGAGGGTATGAGCGAGCTTGAGGCTAAAAAACAAGCTTTCCTTGATTTCCAAGAAACAGCTGAAGAAAACCAACAGTCTTCAAGACCTGATAGAGTATCACAGCAACAAGCTAGTCCATTAGGACGTATTATACTAGCTTTTGCAAATACCCCAATGCAATATGCCAGATTAACAAAAAAGTCCTTCCTGGATCTTATAAACAGACGTGGGGATCCAAAGACGAACCTAAGTAAGTTGATGTATTATACTTTCGTGCAAAATGCTATATTCTCTGCACTACAATCAGCTTTATTTGCTGGTTTATTTGAAGATGAAGATGATGATCAATTAGAAGAAAGAGAAGTAAAAGTAGCAAACAGCATGTTAGATACTTTTTTAAGAGGTTCTGGTATATATGGTGCCATACTTTCTACTTCTAAAAATGTTTTGCTTGAAATAAAGAAGCAGAACGACTCTGATAGACCAGACTTTACCAAAGCAGCACAGAAAACACTAGATCTATCACCTCCATTATCATCAAAGATGAGGAAATTAATGAGTGCTGGTAGAGCTTTTAGCTATAAGAAGACTAGAGAGAAAATGACTGGTTATGGGCTAGACAATCCAGCTTACTATGCTGGTGGACAAATAGTGTCAGCTGTAACAAATATACCTCTAGATAGGGCCATTAAAAAAGCTGATAACATAAGAGTCGCTATAGATGAAGACACTAAAATGTGGCAGTCAATAGCTTTATTCTTAGGTTACAGTCAGTGGGATCTAGGTTTGATTAACAAGAAGGAGAAAAAAGGCTTACTAAATAAAAGAAAGATGAAGAAAAGAAAGCTTGGAGGTAGAAAATTAAAGAAAAGAGAATTAAAATAAAAACAATGAGTATAAACGAAATTAAGCTTTATTTGATAAACGGTAGCACACTAGGCGTGACAACATTCATGGGGATAGAGGACTGGCTAAAGATTATATTACTATTAATAACTATAGGATATACGCTAACTAAATGGGTTTCTTTAAATAATAAAAACGATAAAGATGAGACTGACTAGTAATTTTTATCTACATGAGTTTGAATGTAGGTGTGGTTGTGAAATGACTAGGGATGTTGTTGAAAATGTGTTTGAGTTGTCTGACGAATTACAGGTTTTAAGAGATCTGCATGGTGCTATACACATTAACAGTGCATATCGCTGCAAAGAGCATAACTCAAGTATAGGTAGTAAAGATACCAGTCAACACGTGCTTGGTAAAGCAGCTGACATAACTATAAATGGTATAAGTCCAGGTGAAGTAGCTGATGCTATAGAGGAGTCTATTACTGAGGGTAAAGTAATGTTTGGTGGAGTAGGTAGGTATGATACATTTACACA
>Ga0209192_10000761_pt1 | contig 29181 bp, 7 predicted proteins | sample ArcticOcean_MG_C_11_FD_187433 | JGI IMG/M metagenome (GOLD analysis project Ga0209192, IMG submission 187433) | Marine microbial communities from western Arctic Ocean - ArcticOcean_MG_CB2_154 (SPAdes) (version 2) | ecosystem: Environmental > Aquatic > Marine > Oceanic | place: Arctic Ocean... | reverse complement strand
ATCTTGTTTATTATCTTGTTTATTATCTTGTTTATTATCTATATCCTTGATTTTATTATTTATTTTATTAGGACAATCTCTTTCAAAAAAAATACTAACATCATTATCCATCAACCATATATAATATTTTTTGTATTTATCTTTTATAATTATATTTTTAATGTAAATAATATCTCTAGATTGATTCCAAAATAAATCTCTATCTTTTATTGGTATATATTTAGTATTATAATTTGGACTAGAAAAATTATTCACATCTACCCATAATAAACCAGCACCATATTTTTTATATGAATTTAAATATCTGTTTAAAAATATAATTTCATATATTTTTAAAAAACAAAGCATATTGTCTGAATTATAATTTTTAATAGTATCATTTATTCTTTTACGCATTATTTCATCCATTAGCACAGTGCTATTACTACTATTATATAGTAATATAAAATTATAAATTAAATAATTCTATCCATTTTTTTTTCATATTTATTATATTTAATTGTTTAGTCCATGTATACCCTTTTATTAAATAATCTATTTTTTTCTGTTTATTATTCATTAAATTCATTACATCTTTACAAGTTTTTTCTACATAATCAAAACTATTTATGTCATAATTTATTTGTAATCCTCTATTACCAATTGTAGTAGTTAAACTACCAATGTTATTATAGATACATACACAATGATATAATTGAGCTTCAGCCGCACAATTACAAAATGTTTCAGCAAAATTTGTAGGATAAAAGAAATATTCGGCTTGTAAACATTCATTTGCTATGATTTCTTGTGATTCTTTCCCATATATAATTTTATTATTTAGTTTTTCTAGTTTTTTTATAATTTCATCTGTAAATTCATGACTACGAAATACAGTTAATGATATAGTTGGTATATATTTTTGTATATATAATAAACAATCTAATAATATAGTTAATCCCCGACTAATATCTGACATATAAATAAATCTATTTTTAATAACTTGAATGTTTTTTTTATAATATGTCATATCTATAATATTAGGTAAAATACTATATTTATTTTTAGGAATTCCAATATAATCATAGTTATTTTTAAAATGATAATCTGATAATACAACTAATCTATTATAAGAGTCTTGTAAATTATATAATAAATGATCACCATTACTATTTAATATTTTTCCATCATATGCTGGTTGAACTGTAACATCATGTAACCATATAAAAGTTTTTTTAGCAATATTTTTAAAATAAATAAAGTAATTTATGTAACGCACAACAATCATAATATCTATTTTCTTCATAATATGTAATTTATGTGTATGTAAATATTGAACACCATTATATAATATTTCCTCTTCTTCATCTAAACCATTTACAAAAATATATACATTATATATATCTGTTAATGATTCCGCTAATTTTATTGAAGTAATTTCACTTCCATATATTTTCTTATTTCCATAATTTTCACCATTAAATGATGGTGTATATCCCATATAAAAACATAAATTAGCTTTCATACACTAAATATTAATATATTTCTAAATAATAATTATTTAAAATATTAGTAAAATAATAATAATTATTTAAAATATTAGTAAAATAATAATAATTATTTAAAATAATAAATACATATATATTTATGAATTTATTGATACATAGAAGAGATTTAAGAATTAATGATAGTAAAATTATAAATAGTAATAAATTAGAGAAAACGCCACTATTTATTTTTGATCCAGTACAAATAAAACCAGAAAATAATGAGTATTTTTCAAATAATTTAGTGATGTTTTTATGTGAATCATTATTAGAATTAAATGAAGAATATAAAATCCATAATAGTGAATTACAAATATTTTATGGAGATACATCAGAAGTAATTAAGGATATTATAAAAAAAAATAATGTAGAAAATGTAATGTTTAACATTGATTATTCTCCATATTCAAAAAAAAGGGATAGTAAAATTGAAAATTTATGTGAAGAACATAATATTAATTTATTAACAGAAGAAGATATGTTATTAATTCCAATACATAGTAAAAAGGGTTTAGTTCCAAGTTCTCAAGAACCATATAAAGTATTTACACCATTTATGAAAAATGTAAGACAATACGATGTAGATAAACCTAAAAAAGTGAAATCATCTTTTAGTAAAAAAAAAATTGTATCAAAATTTAGTATGGATATTAATAAAATAAAAAAGTTTTATCAACATAATCCAAATTTACATGTAAAACCGGGTAGAACGGAAGGATTACGATTATTAAAAAATATAAAAAAACAAGATAGTTATAATAAATGCCGAGATTTCTTAACATATAAAACAACCCATTTATCAACATATATTAATTTAGGATTAGTATCCATTAGAGAAGTATATAAAAAAACCGAAGATACATTAAGTATAAATTCTGGAATTATAAATGAATTATATTGGCGTGATTTTTATTATAATATCTTGTATCATTATCCACATATAGTAGGTAATTCATTTAAAAAATCATATGATAAAATTAAATGGTCTAAAAGTAAAAAAAATTTTGAAAAATGGTGTAACGGTGAAACGGGTTTTCCTATTATTGATGCTTGCATGAAACAATTAAATACTACTGGATATATGCATAATAGAGGTCGTATGATAGTATCATCATTTTTAACAAAAGACTTACAAATAGATTGGCGTTGGGGTGAAAAATATTTTGCTACTCAATTAGTAGATTATAATATATCTGCCAATAATGGTGGTTGGCAATGGTCTGCCGGGACAGGAACAGATGCTCAACCATATTTTAGAATATTTAATCCTTGGACTCAATCAGAAAAATTTGATAGTGAATGTAAATATATAAAAAAATGGTTACCAGTATTAGAAGATATACCAAATAAGGAAATACATAAATGGTATAAATATTATAAAAATTATAATATTGATTATCCAGAACCAATAGTCGATCATTCTATTCAAAGAGAAAAAACAATAGAAATGTTTAAAAAATATACTTAATTTTTAATTAATTCCAACCACTGTTCTTTAATTTTACATACTGTTAATTGTTTTGCCCAAAAATGACCTTTTACTAAATAATCTTTTTTTTTTATTTCATTTTTCATTAATTCCATTACATCATTACATGTTTTCGTTATATAATCTACACTATGTATATCATAATTTATAGCTAAACCTCTATCAGCAATTGTAGAGGATAATCCACCAATATTATTATAAATACATACACAATGATATAATTGGGCTTCGGCTGCACAATTACAAAATGTTTCTGGAAAATTAGTTGGATAGAAAAAATATTCTGATTGTAAGCATTCATTTGCTATAGTTTCTTGAGGTACTTTACCATATATTGTTGAATTTTTTAATAAATTTATTTTTGTTTTTATTTCATCTGTAAAATCATTATGTCTAAAAACAGTTAAGGAAATATCGGGTATATATTGTTGTATATAAATAAGACAATCTAGCAAAATACCTAAACCTCTATTTGGATCCGACATATAGATAAAACTATTTTTTTTTATAGATATATTAGGTTTATAATATGATAAATCTAAAGGATTGTATATTAGATGTATAGGAAAATAATCTGTTTCTAAAACATTTTTAACATTTTGTATATGCCAATCAGATAAACATATTAAACCATCAATATTATTTTTTAAATTATAAATAAGATTTGTAGCGGTTTTTTCAATTAATAATCCATTATATGCTGGATTTATAATAGTATCACATATCCAAATAAAAGTTTTCTGTGCAATATTTTTAAAATAAATAAAGTAATTAATGTAGCGAACAATAATCATAATATCAATTTTTTCAAAAGTATGTAATTTAGAAAGTGATAAATAATGAACATTATTATGTATAATTTCATCATCTTCATATATATTTACAAAAATATATACATCATATAAATCGGTTAATTGTTCTGCTAATTTTAGTGCATTTATTTCACTACCATATACATTTTTAGTATTATAATTTTCTCCAGTAAATCCTTCACTGTAACCCATATAAAATGCTAATAATTGTTTATACATTATATATAAATAAAAAAAAATGTTTAAATACAAACATAATCACTATAGAATATAAATTATAAAATTATAAAATTATAAAATTATAAAATTATAAAATTATAAAAATAATGAAAATAATGAAAATTAAGCGTATGAGAAACTGTTATTCATAAGCATCCAATAACCGTCAGTATTATCTGAATCATCATTATCAATATATATTAATGAAAGACCCATACCACCTCTGTTTAATAATAAATCTACAGTAACATATTCATTATCATTTGTATCACAAAAGTTATTAATTCTTATGACAATATTTGTTTTAAGTCCATAAGCGAATCTGTCGGACATATTAAAAGTTTGTTCAAATTCTGGATGTAATACTATTTTAATAATTTGTCCATTATAATAACCATCTGGTAGATTAACTCGTATATATATATTTTTATTATCATTTATCATGCTAGTTAAAGTAGCATTTGAATTTATATATATAATATTCACTGTTTTAGGTATTAAATTATAGTGATTTGTGGTATTAACATATTCCGAAATATTACTTAAACCTATTATTTCAGTATTAATAATTTGTGGTGCGTATGATACCCTATTTTTTATACCAACGCGTGTAGTAAAATTAATGTTATTATTTTTGCTTATATCTGAATTAGCTGTTAAACACATACCTCCTAATGTAGATAGACTTATATCTGGTTTACTAGAATGTGAACTTGTAATGCTAATTTTACCATGATTCTCTGTAATATTAGTATCTGAAGTAATAGTAGAAGATCTAAATTGTTCTATAGAATTGGAATAAATATATTTAGAATATTTGCTATTTATTGTTGTATCATTGCTCTTATGAACAATAGTTGATGATTTTCTAAATAATTCATCACATACACCATCTATATTTAATTTATATGATTTTTTGATTGTTGTAGTTGAATCATTATTAATAGAAATATTAGAAGAAGAATAAATAGTTTCAATAGAATCTAATGTTACTTCCATATTATATGTATCTGAAACAGTTAAATTATTCTTATGACATTCCATATTAAAAATATTAACAACACCACCATCACCAATACTATCAATAAATATAATTCTTCTTACACCTCCTATAACTATTTCTATAGAATCTTCGGAAACTAAATAACTTGAATCATATGGTATACCATTAGTTAAACCAAAATTATAGCCATTATTTTTAATATTGATGGTGACATTTGACCAATTATTAGCAGTAATTTTATAACGTTCTTCTTGTAAATTTGTAAAAATACGAGTAAATGTTATAATATTTGCATCATTTAATGCATTTGTATTTTTAGAAAAATCAAAGTGAACAATTTCATCTTCTTTTAATGGAACATAAAATCCTTCATTTATATTTAAATCTGCTAATTGAATAATAGAACCAGCTTTATAAATTACAATATCCGAAGTTTTTATTTTATTTTCTAAATTAAAATCAGCGGTTGGCATTTTGATTGAATTTGCTAATCCCATATTATAGGAATCTACTAATGTTTTCAAAGCATTAAATTTTCTTTGAGTTACTATAACATCTTCATTAATATTATTATTAATTGCGATTTCTTTTAATTTATTAATAATAGGTGTAGTAAGAATTTTAGTTTTCATTTTACCTCGTGTAAAATATTGTATAGAGTCTAAACCCGTTTGTAGTTCTTGTGATTGTTGTGTTGATAATAATGCAAATTGTTGTTCATTATTTAAACGCACTAATCTATTAATATCTTTGTTTTGTAAAGCGTAATATACACCGGCTTTAAATGTAAAATTAGATAAACCTAAATTTAATTTATATACATTTCCATTATAAACACCATAATATATATCATCTTGGAATTCAAAAGATACTATTTTGTTTAATTTATGAATAGTTCCATCTTGTAAACCATAATATGTACCTCCAAGAAAAGTAAAATTTGTACTATTCGAATTACTCATATACTTTTAAGTAAGAAAAAAAAATTTTTTTCATTTAGAATAACAATGTTTAGTATAATTCGTTTATATTTTTTTACATTTTACATTTTATTTTTATTTTTTTACATTTTATTTTTCATTTTTACATTTTATTTTATATTTAGATTTTATTGTGTTTTTATTTAATTACTAAAGTTAACTGTTGTAGAACCATTTCCAAATTTAACAAATTTAAGTGCACCCGCTGGTATAACTACACCATCAATAGTTATTTCTCTATTATATGGTTGTAATGGTACTGTTGGATTAGCAGCAGCAACATTATCTTCGAAACTAGTTGTATTAGGATCATATACATTTGTCCATGCTACATTAGCATATTCTAAAATAATGCTTTGACCACCATCTCCGAGCATTCCCATAAAGAATATTCTATTAGCAATTTGAACAACATCACCTGGAACTAAATGACCACCAACTAAATTATTATTACTATCTATTACTAAATCATTACAACCAGTCTTTTTAATAAGTTTAGGTGTTCCAGTAACAGTTAATGTATATTTTTCAGTAACTTCATCAGCTCTAACAAATGTAGGAACTGAACCACCACCTAAATCAATAGAGAATTGGGAGTTCTTACTTAATGGAGCATAGAAAGCTTCATCATTATTTAATCCAGTTATATCTAATACAGTAGCTGAACTACTAGTCTTAAATACAACAATATGTAAGGCATTTTCGGACATTTCAGTAAATCCTAAGTCAGATTTAGGTACTTTAATAGCAGTAGATGATCCCATATTAGCATGATTTAAGATAATATATAAAGCATTATCTCGTTTTTTTCTTTTAGCTTCAGCAGAATCAGATGAGTCTACAATTAATTCTTTCAATTTAGCATTCATTGTAGCATTTAATGCCTTAATTTTAAGATTTCCACGACCAGTTTCTTCAGAAATAGCATCTAAACCAGTAGTTAAAACAGCTTGATCCGCACTAGAAATAGCATAAGGATCTGATGTTCCAGAACCGTCATTACCACCAAATAATACAGAACCAATAATAATTACATTACCATTAATATTAACAACGGCATCATTATTTACAGTACTATGATTACTAGAATTATATACTGCTCCATCTACTGTAGTATAAGCTTCTAATTCAGCGGGTAATGTAAAAGTAAATTGGGTATTAGTTAGTGAAGAGAATTTTATATTATAATTATTTATAGTTTGAGTATTAGGTAGATTACTATCAGTTACAGTAGGATATGTTAATTTAAAATCCATTTCTTCACCAACACTTAATGGTACATATATAGCATTAGTACTGGTATCAAGTGAAATTGCTTGTGATGATGGAGGAATTACACTAATTTTTGCTGGTGCATTATCTGGGAGATTTGCAGTAGCAAAACCAAATGTTTCGATAGGTAATTCAATTGGTTTATTAATATCAATAGTCTTACTATTAATAGCACATTCAAGAAGAATTTTTTGCATTAATGCCTTAACTTTTTTACGATCATCTGCTACAGCTTGAATTGCGGTTTTTACACTATTTGGTAATTCATTTACAGTATCATTACTAGAATAAAAGTCTTTAGCATCGTCACTACTTAAACTATTTACTGCAGTTGCATCATCACCAGTGGGTGAATGTAAACCAGCATCAACTAATGAATTATTTACCTTATCTACCGCAGTAGGTTTATTAACTGTTACTGTATAGGTTTTTGCGGCAGTTCCAGAAAAGTTACTAGTAACTATAATTTTAACTACATTATCACCATCACTTAATGTTAATGGAGATAGATTACTTGAAATATCATTACTATTTGCATCTTCAACAGTAATAGTAACATTATTACTTTTTGCTTGATATGTTACATTTATACTATCACCATTATATGTAATATTATTATAATTTTCGGTAGTAGAATCAAATGCAAAACCGTGTAATTTGGGAATAGTTAAACTATCTAATTTACTACTAGGAACTTCATATTTTAATCCAGTAACACTTTGAGTTACAGCATTATTTCCTGCTAAATCAGTACCATTTATTTCTATTGTATAAGTTTTACCATGTGTTAATGTTGGCACATTAGTTAATGCTCCTAAAGTTTTTTGACCGGCATTTAACTCTGAACCAGTTAAATTTATTTCTTCTTCTGTATTATCTGTAGTATTTATAAATTTAACTTTACCAGAAGCTAAATTTTCTGATAATTCATAACCAACATCTGCGGATGAAATAAAACTATCTTGTGTTGGTAAAATATTTAAAATATCTGGAGCAGTAGTATCAATTGTAACATTTGTTATTACAACTTCCACTGCAGTTCTACTTTCACTTATATTACCATTAAATTTAATATTATATACAGCTCCATCAACTAATGTAGGTTTAGATGATGATCCAAGTTCTCGAGTAGCACCTGTTTGTAATTGATCACCACTTAAAGTAATTGTATGTGGAGCACTAGAATCAGCAGTTCCACTAGCATGTTCGAATACAATTGTTCCAGAGGCCATAGTTTCAGCTAAAGTATATGTAATATTTGAATCTTTAACAAAAGCACTATTTATAACATTAATATTAGCATAATTATTTACTATAACATATCCATCCGCAATTCTAGCATCTAAATGACTTACTAAATTAGTTTGAATTGGTGTAGATGCTCCACCAGCAGAATATTGACCACTAGAAGCCGGTGTATAATCATCACCTGATGATGTTTCATAAACCTCCCATTTTTTATTTAAATATTTAATAATTTCATAAACATCAGCATCAGATTTCTTATCATCATATATAACTACTTCGTGTAAATCTATTAAACTAGGACCCATACCAACTGTTCCTTTATCACCACCGATTGTTAAAGCGCGGGCAGCTTGAGGCATTCTGCGTCCTAACGCACTATCAAAATTTTCTATTGTAGGATCACCATATGTAATTGTATTTTGACCTACAGTATCATCAGAATCATTCCAAGCATGAGTATGATCACCACATAGACCAACTAAAATCATTTTTTGTGTAGTTGGAACTGCACGATCATGTGGAACTTTAGTCTCACCATTTACAAATATTTTTCCTACTTTTCCGGGAACATTAGATTCTCCTTCTACTCCAGCCCCCGCGGCATTATAATCATTAAAAAGCCATAATCGTGTTTGATTAATATAATACATATTATCGTGAGGTCCTCCAGTAAATCTTGTTGAACCTTGAACATCATGAGCTCTAAAATCAAGTAATGCTGTTTGTACACCATCATTTATATAGTTATGTACTTGAACATTACAAACCAAAAATACTGTTCTCATATTAAATCCTCCCATAGTAAAACCATAAAAATGATTTCTAATAGCAGTTGTTTGAGGGGTTGAATCAATCTTTCTAGCAATATCATTATATCTAGATACAGCATGATTATTATTTCCGGATAAATCTTTCCATATATTTATGTAATCATTTTCATGTTTAACATATTCAGTCGCTATTAAATACTCTGAATCACTAAGATCATCAAAAGCCCAATAATTTCCTTTAAATTTATATATACCATCAACTTTCCAACTATTTACTCTAGTTTGGAAAGCACTTACATCTTCAGGTGGATTAATTTGTCTGTCTGGATCCATGTAATTCGTGATATCTTGATTATTTCTTTTTGTAAGAGCATCTGCTGGATCTTGGTATGATGATTCATTTGTAGCATGTGGACGTGTTGGATAGCAGACTATTGTTTGACCATCACCTCCATCTAAACTTCTAACCATTTTTCTCATAAACCAATAACCTATTTCAATTAAACATAAATTATTATTATTTGAATCAAAATAGTAGTAATCATCATTATTTAAAACAGTTGTTTCATTATTATTTGATGTATTTATTAATTTAATAACACAGTTAGATTTAATTTTACCAATTTTATAAGAACTTTCATTTAATAATACTGTAATTTTTTTATGACTTCTTATAATAGATGTTGTACCAGTTCTAGTTAACCAATCCGTAGCATCACTATCACCATCAACTAAATATGTGGTTTTATTAGTATCTAACCAATTATAAACTCCACTCATTCCAGTTTCTGTTGATACAACAGATCCATCAACTTCAATTTGTATAGAAGCATCCGAAGCAAAGGCGGTTTGTTTAGTATTAACATATACATTATATGGTTTTAAACCACTCGCATTTGTAATAGTTCTATTAGTAGCATTACCTCCTGCTAACGGATATGTAATTGTTTGATTTTTTTCAATTTTTACACATATTATATGTGTACCATCTCCCGAAAGATTAGGTCCTGTTATACCATTATATTCATTTTGAACGTAAGTTAAACATTTACCATATAATCCATAAAAACCATCAGCACCAAGTAAACCTACACCAGATGTACCCGCAAGAGGTTGATCAATAGTTACTTCATCAACTTTAAAACTGGACCAAGTTGATGTACCTATACGTTCAGGATTTCCACTAAAGGTTGTATGATTTTTAATTAATACTCTATCAAAAATATCTCTTTGATCATTATATGATCCATGATCTTCATAACTTTGATATGATCCAAATCGAATAGTAGTATTATCCCAATTATTAGTACTATCAAGTTTAATTGGTAATTCATGATTAAAAGAATATAGTTTTGTACTGTCTGGAAGAGTTACAGAAGTATTTAAAAAATTAACAGGATATTGCGTACCACCGGAACTTGATTTTTTCCAATTTCCTGATGCAGGTAAATCTGCTGTTCCATCATATGTTTTTCCATCTAATAATCGTAATAAAGTACATACTTGATCTTGTTGTCCGAAATTTTGATAAAGTGGTTCATCATTAAGTCTATCATATCCCGTTACCCATGGTTTATTAATTGCTCCTCCATAAATTGTAAATGTATTAGAAATTTTAGCATTTGTATTATTTTGTGCCGGTTTATGTTTTGGTATATGTAATTCTCTTCCTGTTTTATGATATGTCGTCATTATATTTATTATACAGAAAAAAAATATAATATAATAAATTTATTAATCTAAAAATTTGAATTAATAATTTTACCAATTATTACATTATTATTTTCAATTATATTAAAATTATTATTTTCAATTATATTAAAATTATTTAATTACTGAAATTAATAGTAGTATCATTTTCAAACATAACATATTTCATATTTCCTACTGTAATTACATTACCATTTACTGTTATATCTTTATTATATGTCTGTAATGCTACAGTTGGATTAGCCGCAATAATATTATCTTCAAAGCTAGTTGTGTTAGGATCATATACATTTGTCCATGATACATTAGCATATTCTAATGTTATCGATTCACCACCATCAATTAATGATCCAATAGTAATTAATCTTCCTCCTAATTCAATCTTATCACCAGCTAATAAATATCCACTAACTGAATAATTAGAATTATCAACTGTTAAGTTAGTAGCACCAGTTCTCTTATAAATAGTTACATTTGGACTAACGGTTAATGAATATTGAACTTCAGATGCTACAGTTTGGCGGGTAAAAGTAGCTGTTTTACTATTACCATAATTTACTGTAAATGTTTCACCATCATTAATTAATGGAGCATAGAAACCTTCCGTATTTTCTAAGTCAGATAATTTTACAGTTTGATCAGCTTTAAACGCAACAACATCAGTTACAGCACTTGCTAATTCAGTATCTAAACCTAATGAAGTCTTAGACATTTTAATAGAAGTAGAAGCAGCCATATCAGAATGATCTAATATAGATCTTAAAATATTAGCTCTTAATGCTAATTTATTAGTAGCATCAGATTCAGCATCTATTAAAGCTTGAGCCTTAGTAAGAGTAGCAGAATCAGTTATTTTTTTCATCTTAAGATCACCTCTACCAGTTTCTTCGGATACACCAGTTAAACCAGCCGTTAATACATTTGTATCGGCAGATGAAACAAAATCAGCTGGTGGAGCAGTACCGGAACCATCATCACCAGCAACAACAGCACTACCAATTAAAATTATTTCTCCATTTACATTAAGTTTAAATGGTAATGGATGACCAGCACTTGATTCAAGTCCATTATCATTAAATAATGAACTTGTAATAGTATGTCCTAATCCACATTTAACGGTAGTAGTACCCAGAATGCTACTAGGTACAGTATATAATTCAGATGATTGACCTTCTTCTATCCAAGCACCCTTATATTTATAGTCTCCCATTTTTGTAAGTTTAAACTTATGATTATGTTTAGCAAATCCGAATTTTTGTACTTCACCGGGTGCTAAAGCTATATATAAGGCTTTGCCTTCTTCGGGTAAAATAGGAGTTGGAGAGGGTTTTTTTGCGATAATTGTGGTAGATGCTGCTGGAAGATTTGGGAAACTGTCTTGTAGCATATCAGTAACATCTTCATCTTCGGGAATTAATGCCATTATATTATTTCTCATTTTACTAGCACTATTTTTAACATCAAAAGATGCATCTGAAGCTGGAGGTGCTAATGCATTTTTTAAAACAGTTTTTATTGCTGTAAGATCTGGATTTGTACTAAAATCAGTATTTGCTAATTGATTTGCGGAATATGCAGTTTGAGATCTTTTTTCATCTTCTGTCCAATTATTAGAATCCACTGGAGTGATATTATCACTTGGTAAAGCAATAGCATTTCCATTAGAATCTCTTAAAAGATCAGATGCTAAACCAGCTTTATGCCCACTAGCATCTGGTCTGTTTACTGTTATATAGTAATCTTGGGTAGCGGCACCAGAATCATAAGGATTACTAATAGTAAGTTTAAGAACTGGTATATCTGAACCACTATTTTCTGGAACAGCTGCAAGCCATTCATTAAGTGTAGGTGAAGTAAAATCATTATAAGTAACACTATTTGGTTCAGTATTAATATCTGAAATAGAACCAAGCTTAGTAGTGTAGTGAGTACCTGGTAATTTATTTTTAAGAACAGGAGCAAAACCACTTGAAATATCACTTATAGAATTAGGTAATTTAATAGTATATGTATGATTTCCACCTCCACTAAGAATAGTAACTAAATCATGAACTTTTTCTAATTCATTACTAGGAATTTCAACTGTCACTGTATCAGCCGGTGTAGTAAGTGCAGTATGAGTAGAATTATTTGAAGGAGTAGCTTTATCAACAGTAGTGATTTCAAATGTAACTAAACCAGCACGATCAGCGGGTACAGTCCAAACAGCCGTCCAATCATTATTTTGAGGATTTGAAACAACAGCATTAGTATGTTCTTGACTAGCACCACTACCATCATTACATATAATTTTAACAGTAGGAGTTTCAATTTCTTCATTAGATGTAAATGAAAGTGTAACAGTTTCACTTTCCTTAACATATCTAGGTCTAGCACCTTCAGAACCAACAATTTCTACATTGGATAATGTTGGTGCTACTGTATCATAAACTAATCCCGTAATTTCGACTTCAGTAGCAGCATCATCATCAGAATTTTTACCATTTAATTTAACTGTATAAGTAACACCATCTACTAATGAGGTACCAGTTGGTCCAGTTACTGTATGTGTTCCAGTAGTATGTTTCGTATCTGTTACTAAATTTACACTATGACTAGCGGTATCTGTACCAGATGTAGCAGTCCATGTTATCGTACCTTCTGCTAAATCTTGATTTAATGTATATGTTACATTAGAATTACCAACTCTGAATCCATTTGATGGTGTAACATTTGTAAATTCTGGAGCAGAACTTACAACTGTTACTGTATCAGCTGGTGTAGTAAGTGCATACCAATGTATAGAACTATTTGATGGAGCAGATTTATCAAAAGTAGTGATTTCAAATGTAACTAAACCAGCACGATTAGCGGGTACAGTCCAAACAGCAGTCCAATCATTATTTTGAGGATTTGAAATAACAGCATTAGTATGTTCTTGACTAGCAGCACTCAATGCAAGTTTAATTATTTTATAGTCTCCAGCAGTCAGCTCAAAATAACCATAATATTCATCAGTACTATGAGTTAAATCGTAAGTACTAAGACTTGTGGTATCATCTGTAAGGACTTTATAAACAGTTACGCTTTGAGTTGCCCCGTTACCAATTCCATTAACTGTAATATTAAGTACACCTTCAGAAACAAATCTATCAGAATTGTTCTGGAAGTCTGTCATGGGAGACGATGAAGGGGTTTGATAACCCCAGCCAAAATCATCACTCCATGAAAGCACAGTATCATTACATATAAATTTAACAGTAGGAGTTTCAATTTCTTCATTAGATGTGAAAGAAAGTGTAACTGTTTCACTTTCTCTAACATATCTAGGTCTAGAACTTTCTGAACCAACAATTTCTATATTGGATAATGTTGCTCCTAGTGTATCATAAACTAATCCAGTAATTTCAACTTCAGTAGCAGTATCATCATTAGAATTTTTACCATTTAATTTAACTGTATAAGTAACACCATCTACTAATGATGTACCACTTGGTCCAGATACTGTATGTGTTCCAGTAGTATGTTTTGATGTCTCTACTAAATTTACACTATGACTAGCTGTATCTGTACCAGCTGTAGCAGTCCATGTTACTGTACCTTCAGCTAAATCTTGATCTAAGGTATATGTTACATTAGAATTACCAACTCTGAATCCATTTGATGGTGTAACATTTGTAAATTCTGGAGCAGAACTAGGAATTCCAACTGTTACTGTATCAGCTGGTGTAGTAAGTGCATACCACTGTATAGAACTATTTGATGGAGCAGATTTATCAAAAGTAGTGATTTCAAATGTAACTAAACCAGCACGATTAGCGGGTACAGTCCAAACAGCAGTCCAATCATTATTTTGAGGATTTGAAACAACAGCATTAGTATGTTCTTGACTAGCAGCACTCAATGCAAGTTTAATTAATTTATAGTCTCCAGAAGTCAACTCAAAATAACCATAATATTCATCAGTACTATGAGTTAAACCGTAAATACCAAGACTTGTGGTATCATCTGTAAGGACTTTATAAACAGTTACGCTTTGAGTTGCCCCGTTACCAATTCCATTAACTGTAATATTAAGTACACCTTCAGAAACAAATCTATCAGAATTGTTCTGGAAGTCTGTCATGGGAGACGATGAAGGGGTTTGATAACCCCAGCCAAAATCATCACTCCATGAAAGCACAGTATCATTACATATAAATTTAACAGTAGGAGTTTCAATTTCTTCATTAGATGTGAAAGAAAGTGTAACTGTTTCACTTTCTCTAACATATCTAGGTCTAGAACTTTCTGAACCAACAATTTCTATATTGGATAATGTTGCTCCTAGTGTATCATAAACTAATCCAGTAATTTCAACTTCAGTAGCAGTATCATCATTAGAATTTTTACCATTTAATTTAACTGTATAAGTAACACCATCTACTAATGATGTACCACTTGGTCCAGATACTGTATGTGTTCCAGTAGTATGTTTTGATGTCTCTACTAAATTTACACTATGACTAGCTGTATCTGTACCAGCTGTAGCAGTCCATGTTACTGTACCTTCAGCTAAATCTTGATCTAAGGTATATGTTACATTAGAATTACCAACTCTGAATCCATTTGATGGTGAAACATTTGTAAATTCTGGAGGGGAAGATGCTTGAACATAGGAACCACTAACATTATATATAAAAAATTTAAAATTATTATCTGACTCCCTAACTATTACAGCTTGACCCGCATTAATTGTCACTCCTTCGAAGAGGGTTGGGACTCCACCAACCGACTCTATTGAATTGGAATCCTTTACATATGTTTTTGAATCTATTATATATATATTATCAGCTACACTATTATCATTTAAATGTATAATAAATTGTTCTTCTAATGGCTTAGCTGTTAAATTACGAGTAGTATATCTATTATTAGTATCATCCCAAACAGTCCCATTTAATGACTCATATTCAACACCGTGCCTTAATAAAGCTAGAAAATCTTGTATACCTTGAAGTGTTACATGTCCATCCCAGTAGGTTGATCCATTTCGTCCATCACCGTGTTGGTATGCAAAATTTCCAGGATACATTAAATATCCGGATGTATCACCATCTATTTGTTCTACAATAATACCAGTAGAATTATTTAGATCTCCCTCATTAATAGACCACTCATTATGAAGAGAATCTCCAGCGAAGAACATCATATTGTAGTATTGTGTATCATAAATTTTTTCAAGAGTATAAGTATATCCAGCAGATTGAAATGATAAATAATCTTCGTTTATGACGGTCACTGGATCATTCCATGATTCTTGATTAGTTGGTGGGGTAATTATATATGGAGATTCATCATATTTAAGATACTGTCTAAACAAAGTTTGATTGTTTATAGGGTCCCAATCTACTGCCCAACTCCATCCGTTGAAGAAGAGGGGGGAAGATGTGTTGTCTTGCGGTTGACCATAATATATTTTCCAATCATAGATGTTCACTGCGTTCCCTAAATTATCGTCCCGCTCCGACTGATAGTCGAAATAGTTAGCGAATCCATATAACACCCTTTGACTAAAGTCATTCGCATCACCATCGTGATTTACGGGATGTGTGATTGTGCCATAAGACGTCTCATCATTATAGTCTGAAATGGGAAAGTAACTCGTAGTAATTGTAGAGGTTTGATCTTCATGAGTAAATGTCAGATTGATGCCGGTGTCCGTATATAGAAAAGACAACAGATTTATTTGAGAATCTACATTGTGATAATAAGTTTTTCCCGCTAAATTTTTAAATTCTATTTTATATATTTTTGAATATTCATATATTGGTATAAAATCTTGCGTAGGAACATAATTACTACTAAATTGGGTGCTGCGTCCTGACATTATTGTGTTTATACTATCTACACAGAAAAAAAAATAATATATTTTTTATTTTATTTTTATTTTATTTTTATTTTATTTTTATTTTATTTTTATTTTATCCAATATGAATAAATTGTGATCCTACATATATTTCTTCACTTTCTTCATTAATTGTAGAATAATAATTTTCACCAATTATTACATTATTATTTTCAAATATAACCATCATATCATTTTCATTTATATTTTCAATAGAATCTTGATAAATCATAGTATCTTTTTTCTTATCTATATTTGTAATTATATTTGCATCCATTTGAATATTATAATTATTATTATATGCAATTATTGTATTTCCATCTGTAGTTGTATTCATATTCATAGTTATAAATTGTCTAAAATCATTATGTATATTTTTAACACTATTTACACCAACCTTATTTGTTTTAGACTTATTATAATTTATTATAGTCTTATTTAGTATATTATTTTCACCAGTATTATAAATATTATCTAATGTTCCATGATATGTTTCAACTAGATTACCGCTAGTTGAAATTGTATTAGATTTATTATATGTAATTTCAGCATTATTTGCAAAATTAGATGAGTCTGATTTAATTTCATTTGTATAATTTCCAGAATTATATAATTCTTGTGATCCCTTAATTATCTTAGTACTATTACCATCTACTGATTTATCTATATTATATGTAATATCTAAACTATAATTTTCATTAATAGTTTGAGTTTTATTTGTTCCAATTGTTTCAGTTATATTTACATTAGTAGAAATTACATTATTATATTCTACATAATCCGTTACATTATTTCCATAAATTTCAATTAATGATTCACTAATATTAATATTATATTTCTTGCCAATTATACTACTAGCATTATTGTATACATATTTATCATAATATCCATCATAATTAATATTACTATTATTTTGAACATTTATTTTTCTGTTATGATTATAAGTTTCAACAGTTACATCATTATATGATACATCATATGTATTTCCATAAGTTTCAATACTATTATTATGAATATCTATGCTATATAATTTATTGTTAATATCAGAAACATTCTTGTTTATAGTTATATTTGAATCATCATCTATTTTTCTAAATTTCCTATGTTTTACAGTTTCAGTTAAATTATCTTGCATATCACTTACATATCCATATTTAGACATCATCGCAAATTTATTAACAGTAATATCATATGTATTATTAAATGTTTCTGTATTGTCTATACCAATTATTTTCTCTTTATTTTTTCTAAATGAATTAGTAACATCTTCTAATACATTCAGATTATGAATACCATAAATAGTTTGATTCAAATTATTTAAGATTCTAACTTGGTTAGATTTTTTATAATTTTCTGTTACATCTTTTTCAACAGTTTGATCTAATTGTCGTTTTATATATGTATTTCTATTACCTGTTATATTTTCTTGTAAATTACCAGATACTCTAATAATTCTATTATGTTTATATGTTTCAGTATTATCTCCATCTATTATTGTTGTATTTATACCATTAATTAATAATTCTTTATAACCGGCTGTAATCTCTGTTAAATTACCACTTAGAGTTGTATTTATATTTCCATATGTTTCGGTGTTATCAGATTGAACAAATAATGAATCATCATTATTAATAGTATATGTAGTTAAACCGTTTATATTTAATTCATGATTTCCATTAGTATTTATTACATTATTCTTATTAAATGCTTTCATATTTTCATTTGAATAAATATTAGATGTTCCATTACAATGAATAGTAAGATCCTTATTATTTTCAATATTATAGTCATTATTTATGGTTATTGAACTAGAACCACCTATATTTATATTATAATCATTACTAATACGACATTCATTATTATTTTCAATTAATTTTATTGCATTACCTTCAATATTTATATTATAATTTTGCTTATATGTTTCAACTAATAATGCATCAATAGTCTTATTCATTGTACCATCAATACTTTCTTCTAGATTTCCTTGAATAGTTGTAGTTTTATCGGATAACGCATTAATTATATAATTATTATTACTAGTTATATTTATATTATGTGAATTACAAACATTATAATTTATATTTTTATCAGTAAATATATGTAGATTATTTTTAGTAGCATTTATATTACTTCCAATATTTAATGTTAATGAATCACTTGCATCATTTGCTGGTGTATCCACAATACCAATAAACATATTTTTATTAATATATGCTTCACCACGGGCTGTAATATTTGGCTGTATAGATCGTATTTTATGTGTAACAAAACTAGATATTTTTTCTAATGGTGTAGTACTATATGTAGTATCTAAATCAACTTCAGAATACTCATCTTCATCTATTGTGTCTACATTAATATTATTTACAAATGCATAAGTATTTAGATTATTTCTAACAATACCAGTAAATTTCTTATCTGAATCTTCGAAACTTCTAGAAACAATTCCAGAATATGTACCTAAATCTCCTAATTTAGTACCAATTGTAAGTAATGAAGCATTTAATGAGAATGTACCACCAGTAAATTCATATGAAGCTGCATTAGGAGCATTTAATCGACCATTTAATATTACATCTCCGAAGAATGATGATTCTTTTTGTATATTCATACCACCATTTACGACTAATGCTCTGTGTTCATCTGCTAATTCACCATTATTTGTATTTGTAATATGAATTAAATCTGATGTGCTCATATTAAGATTATTATTGAAACTAATTGTGAAATCAGAAGCACTCTTAATATGAGTATTGCCTCCAACTGTCATATTTCTTGAATTTGATATAGATTCATCTAATTCATTATCTATTTGAACTGTTTTACTTGATTTAATTGTATTAGTTATTGGACCATTTATTTCTAATTTTTTATCACCAGATATAATCTCGGTTGAATGACCCCTTATAGTTGTAGTATTTATTCCATGTATATTTTCATTTGTATTTTCTTGTACTGATATTTTAGCTGATTTATTTATAATTATATCATGACTTCCAGAAACTGTTTTCAATAATGAATCTTTTATTATATTTGTCTTACTTCCAGAAATAGTATAATCCATATTTTCTGGTATATTTAGTGTTTTACTTAATCCAATTGTTTCTGATACATTAGAATTTGCTGTTATATATTTATTTGAATTATATGCTATAATTGTATCATTACCTATTATTAAATCCAAATTATTATCAATAGATCTGGCAAATGAAGTTGTGATAGTCTTAGATAAATCATTATGAACAATATGATTAGAATTATTTTGATATGTTCTTGATACTATATCATCTACAAATAGCGTTCTATCATTATCTATATATTGTGTTATGCTACCAACAGTTAAGTTATTACCACCATATAGTATAGAACCAACTATAAATGTTTTATTTAATATAACTACAACATCATCTGGATGTAATATATTATTATTTGTATAATAATTACTCGGATATGTCACATCACCTTCTAATATATTACCTTCAATTTTCAAACTAAATTCAAAATCGGATATACAAGTAAATCTAGCTATATAATTACCAATTAAAAATTGTATATATTCTCCTACTACCAATGGTGTATATATACCAGTATTTGCTTCAAAATAATTTATATTAATTAATTGATTTGGTGTAATAACCTTGATAGTATTTGCATTTATTCTTGAACTAGTAAATCCTAAATTTTCTTTGGACATTTTAAATGATGATACATCTAAATTAGAAAACATCATACGAATCATAGATTTTCTTTTTTCTATACGATCATTACCATATGATGCTAATAAATGAGACTTAATAAGTTCTTGTTTAGTTATATTCAATATATTTGTATTTGTTTCAATATGTGAATGAGCATTAATATCATCTAAGTCACTTACTATACTCGAATTTAATATATTAAGTGATTCGTGGCGTAAGCTATGTTTAGTAACATATATATTATATACAGATATGTATTTAGTATTATCTGATACTACAGTGATAGTTATTAATTTAGTTTCCTCTGATAGTAGACTATCATTATTATTTATAGTTATAACGGAATTTGGATTTTCTTTTTCAATAGCAAAGTCTATAGCATCAATATAATATCCTACAGTTACTGCATAATTAAAATGTGTAGCCATAAATGTTATATTTTTAGTGCCATATTGACTTAATTTAGCACCAGAATCTAGTGTTATATTAGATAATAATGAATTATTTGGATCATAAATATCATCATCTAAGAATTGTAATTTATGAACATCGCCTTCAGCAAAACCATAATATACACCCGCTTCAAAAGTAATTGTTGTTAATATTGGTTCACGAGCATCAATTACTACATTAGTATTATCATCACCGATACCATTATCTACATCAATTATAGTAGATCCAGATGGTTCTTCTGGTGTTATTTGATCTGTTAATTTATATAAATGTCCATTATGTAAACCATAATAATGATCCTCAAATGTAAAATCAGATACAATTGGTTCAATAACCATATCACCATCAATAATTTGTGGTGTTTGTGTAGGAGATCCAACATCTGTTATAACATTAGTAATATCAGTATCACTAATTTCTAATTTATGTATTTTATCTGAGTCTAAACCATAATATACACCAGCACTAAAACTGAAACTAGATTCTTCTATTATAGGTAATTGAATTTTGTAAATATTACCATTATATATACCATAGTATATTTCTTGATCAAATATAAATTGTGAATTTAATCCATCATACATAGGAGTTTCACCAAATGGATATAATCTATTTATACTTCCATTTTCTAATCCATAATAAATACCAGCTTCAAACTCAAATGTAGATATATTATTTAATTTATGTATAGCACCATTTTCAAATCCATAATAAACATTACCAATAAACTTGAATGTATATGTATCACTTAATTCATATACATTTCCGTCTTTAATTCCATAATATGTTCCAGCCTTGAATGTGTATGAACTAGTTAAGTTATTTAATTCATGTATTTCACCATTTGTTATTCCGTAATATTTATTAGCCCTAAAAGTGAATGATTTCAATCCATCTAATTTATATACCTTACCGTCATAAATTCCATAATAAGCATTAGTGTCATCGAATGTAAATGAAACTATATCAGCTATCTTACACTCATGAATATTTCCATTTTCAATACCATAATATACTCCAGCTTTAAATGTATAACCATAAGTTTGAATATAATTTAATTTATGAACTTCTCCATCAGAAATACCATAATATATTCCAGCATTAAATGTGTAACTAGTATATGGTGATGTATCAATATTTAATTTATAAACATTACCATTATAAATTCCATAATATGAATCAGAATCTTCAAATGTGAAAGTTGGTTTTCCATCATCTATTTCTAGTTTATAGACCTTGCCATTATGTATACCATAATATATACCAGCTTCAAATAAGAAATCTGGTTTACCATCATCTAATTGTAGTTTATATATATCACTCTTGTATATACCATAATATACACCAGCCTTAAATGTATACGAATTATCTAATAATCTTATTTGATGAATATTACCATCTTCGATACCATAATATACCCCAGCCTTAAATGTATAACTATTAGTTAATACATCCATCTTATGTAATTGTCCGTCTTCAATACTGTAATATACTCCAGCATTAAATGTGTATGATGTATTATGTGGTCGTATTTGATGTATATTACCATCTTCAATACCATAATATACGCCAGCATTAAATGTATAAACTGAATTAAGAACACTTAATTTATACATATTACCATTATATATACCATAATATACATCGTCTTCAAACATACGAGAACTATTTAATTGATTTAATTTGTATAAATTACCATTGTAAATACCATAATATACATCATCATTAAATGTATATGAAGAATTTATATTTAATAGTTGATGAATATTTCCATCTTCAAGACCATAATATTTACCAGCTTCAAATGTAAATGAACCATCTATAAATGAAAGTTTATATAAATTACCATTATATACACCATAATATACATCATTTTCAAATAGTTGACTTGCATTTAATGTGCGTAGTTTATGTATATTACCATCTTTTATAGCATAATATACACCAGCATTAAATGTATATGATGTATTTATATGACCTAACTTATATAGATTTCCATTATATAAACCATAATACACATCATCATCAAATATATGATAACTATTTAAAACATTCATTTCATATACATCTCCATTTTCTATACTATAATATACTCCAGCTTTAAATGTATATGAAGCATTTATATAACTCATTTCATGTACACGACCATCTTCAATACCATAATATATACCAGCAGTGAATGTAAATGGGGTAACACTTTCTAATTTATGTATACGCCCATCTTCAATACCATAGTAAACTCCGGCATTAAATGTATATGATGTATTTATATCTCTTAATTTATATAAATTACCATCTTGAATACCATAATATACACCAGCTTTAAATGTTAATGATTTTAGTTCATTTAATCTATGAACTTGACCATTTTCTAAAGCATAATATTTACCAGCTTTAAATGTAAAAGACCAGTCAAATTCTTCTAACATGTACACATTTCCATTATATATACCATAATTTACATCTTCTTCAAATTCTATATTAGTTGTATTGAAAGTATTATATTCACTATGACTAATATACATCAATTCATTTGAATAATAAACAAAACTATTATTATTACCTCTTTCTTGAAGAACATAAAACTTGTATCCATTGGTATATTTTACTTTAATAAATTTATAATTACCCCATGGTAAATTATAACTACTATTATCATTTCCTAATTGTAATATAACTGGATTTGTATTATCTATATTTAAAGTAAAATATAAATGTTCAAATTTCAATACTTGAACATCATCTAAATTTGATTTAATATTATTTTTAAGATTATTAAAATCACTTTCTAATAATGGTTTTACATTAATATTTTGAATACTTTCAAGATATTTAGAATAATTAACCCATACAGAATTTAATAATTCTGTCAATCTAGTATATTCCGCATCAGTTAAGTATTTTATGCTATTATCACTATTTAGCACAAGATTATAAGTTAAATTAGTATCATTTTCTATAATATAATAAGTTTTGATACCATTATTATCTACTTTTATAAATGTAGTATTACTATTTATTATATATGATGATCCATCATTTCCTATTTTAAATGAAAATCCTAATATATCTTCATAAATAGATGATTCACCAGTATGAGTATATTCAACTATATCATCAACATTAGATACATTATTTTGAATCGTATTTTTCAAAATTGTATGATCAGATTCAGTTAAACATCTACTAGTACCCCGTGTGTGCTTATATTTAAAATAATTATTCCATTCTAAATCAGAATGATCAAATAATTTATGTATATTACCATCTTCAACTCCATAATACACACCAGTTTCAAATAAGAATTGTGATTCCAAATCCTCTAATTTATGAATATTACCATTTTCTAAACCATAATATACACCGGCTCTAAATATAAAATCTAATGGACTAGTTAATTGATGTACATTACCATCTTCTAATCCATAATAAATACCCGCAGTAAATGTAAATGAATCGTTACCTAATTCATATACATTACCATTATAAAAACCATAATATATATCATCTTTAAAAGTAAATGGATTAGACATATTTTTTAATTCATGAATATTGCCATCTTCCAAACCATAATATACACCAGCTTTAAATGTAAACGCATTTCCAATTGTATCGAATTCACTGCGTTCTATATACATTAATTCACCATAATAATAGACAATTTCACTATTAGTATCACCTTCTTTTAGAATATAATAATAATTATTATTATTTGAATATTTTATATTTATAAAACTATAAATTCCGCTAGGAAAAACATAATCATTACTATCATTTCCTAATAATACTGAAATATTATCATTATCAGATATTGTTAATTTATATTCAACATGATTAAAATCGGTTACAGTAATATTTTGTAAAGAACTAATCATATTTCTGAATATATCATATGAGTTTACTGATATTGGTTTAGTATTATTACTTATAGAATTGATATATACTTGGTAATTATTCCATTTTTCCGCACCACTTGACATATAATTTATAGGAGAAAAAAAAATATATATACTTTTTAAATTATAAATCTCTAACTTTAAAGTTAACATTTCCTTTTGTAAATCTTGTAAAATTAGCTTTATAAGTTGCAGTACTATTCTTATGAATATATATTGATTGTTTATTTCCTATAGTTTTTGAAACATTATTTACTATATGAGTAATACTATTTGAATTACATTGAAATAAAGAATTATTACTAGTATTTACAGTATATGAACCATTTATTGTATTAATATAATTTCCACTAGTTTTTTCATTTAAATGTGCTTTATAAGTTTCTGTAAGATTTCCTTCAATAGATATATCCATAGTATTAAATGTGTGTTTAGATGATGAATTACCTATATTTTGTGAAAGTGTACCGGGATTTATTCCAGTAGATGTATCTTCAAATGTAAACATTACATCATTTGGAATATCAGCACTAATATTTTTTAAAGCTAAATTTCCATTATTATTATATAACCATTTAGTTGCTAATCCATTTTCATATTTTTTAATAATATGTTTAGCAGATACATGAGTTCCTCCAGTTTCATCCACTGATTCAATTATCCAATTAATACTAGAATCCTTAAATAAATATTCTTCTATATTTGCAGAATATATTTTAAATGTTTCTATACTTGTTCCAGATTCAGATACTGTATCTACATTATTATAAATTAGTAAGAATGGCGATAAAACTCCAGTACCTATTTTATTTTCATTTGAACCATTAAATTCTTCACTTAAATATTGATTAGTGTCTCCATTTATATAGATTTTCTTATAATTTTTTGTTAAATAATCTATTCTAGATTCATTATTATATATTAATAGTGATGAATTTACACTTACTTGATGATTATTAAAATAATATAAAGTAAAATGTTGTCTAGAATTATTTTCATTTTTTGTTGTTAATGTAATTGTACTATCATTTAGATCAATTTGTAAATATTCATTATTATTATATATATAATATACATCAGTATTTGATGTAGAATCAGCTTTATTAACAGTTTCTATAGTCCATTCAAATGTTGAATCTAACGCATTTGACGCAATAGCTACAGTATCAATAGTACCATTACCTTTATTTTTTAAATATTTACTTTCTTCTTGATTATAAATATAGTATTTTGATTTTGTAATAATATTACCAGTTTTTTCTTGTGAATTTTCAATATATACAAATATAAAACGATTTAATTCATTTGTATTAGGATATGTAGTATTAACAGAATCATTATTATTAAAACGATAATCAGATGTTCCAACATGTGATATATTTGGATGAGTTTGTATTGCTTGAACTGTATTATTTGTTAACTTAATTAATGAAACATTTGTATTAATAGAACCAATCATAAATATTTTAATAAAATGTGTTGTTAATTTATATTCTAATTGATGTTTTCTAGGCCCTATTACTAATTTATATGTATAATTATATGTTGTATTAGCATCATAGTTATCTTTTAATATAATAGAATAATTATCAGATTCATCTGGACCTAGCACAACATATTCTTCTCCAATATCATTATTTCCATCATTGTTAAAATCATATGTATCAGCATTATATGAATTTGTAATAATCCATGAATTTGGTAGACTTCCAGGTGTAAATACAAACCAGTCATTAATTGTTAATCCAGAATCTAAAGTATCATCACCATCACCGGGGAATACATAGAAATATGGATAATCATTAATAGTATTATTATAAACGGATGTTTGAACGATTTTAACATAATTAGTTACTACTAAATCAGTTGATTCTATTTCATATGGTAATGTATTAGAACCAGATAATGGATGTCCAGATAATATAGATTGAATTTTTTTAGAGTTATTATAAACTTCAACTACATTTCCATCAATATTTTTATTATATTTATTATATATAATTTTATTACTACTTTTATCGGTGGCTACGGTAACATTTTTTTCATAATTTTGAGTACTAGAAGCTACTTTTTTAGTATTTTTTCCATCAATAGTACTTACTAAATTACTAAGTGAATATATATCTCTATTATTAGCATTATATACATATGATTGTTCTAAATTATAATTATAAGCGCCATTTACAGTTTTTATATTGTTTCCTTCATTATTTTTAAGTGCATTAAGATGGACGACTTCAGTAAAATTACCATCTATTTTAGTTGTTTTATTTTTAGAAAGATCTATAGTAACATCTCCATCTATAGTTGTATCTAAATTACTATCAATAGTTTTAATATTATTGTTTGATAAATTAGTATTATTGCCATTTATTTCTAATACTGTATTTGAAACAGTATTTCTTGATACATTTCCTAAATATGTTTCAGTTAAATTACTTTTAACATTTATATCATATGTAGAATTTATAAATGTTGTATTATTATTTTTAATTGTTTGAGTCTTGTATTCACTTATATCTATAGTAGTATTAGCATCATATGTTTCTATATTATCACCATCATTAATAAATAAATGATTACTACCAATATTTGTTGTTATATTATTAGATATGGTCATAGATTTATTATTTTCATATGTTTCAATTGTGTCTCCATTAACATAAAGATTATATGATTTATGTTTTGTTTCATAAATATGTTTATCACATTTTTCATTAAAATCACTATTATATGTTTCGGTTGAACTGTTTTTTACAGATAAAACTTTATCTGCATGAATTGTTTCTGTGGATGTTCCCTCTATTGTTCTTACATATGTTCCAGATGTTGTTATATTATAATCTGAATTATTTTGACTAATAATATTTCCATCAACAGTAGTTTTACTAAAACCACTTATAGTTTCACTATAATTATTAGAATTATATATTTTATTATTCATTGTATTTGTTTTATTTGTAGCAATATCATAAATTCTATTACTATTTCCCATAATTTCTATAGATGAATTACTTGAATCATTCTGTAATTCTATATTTAGATATCTATCATTATCAGATTCATCATTTCCAAATATAATACCCGATTGATTATTACTGGGTTCAACATTAAAATTACCAATAATTTCTAATGTTGCGGTAGGTAATGTAGTTCCTATACCAATTCGTGTTAATTCATCATCTGTTATAGTCATTCTATTAAAACCATTTGTATAAAAATCTATTTCATTGTTTCTACCAGGTATTGAAGGATTTATATATGTATCTTTATCACGATCTTTTACACCACCTAAATTTTCCCATTCAGTATTTACATATCCTTGAATACTTTGTAATTCTGTATTATAACGAATCATTCCTTTTTCTCCTTCATTTGATGCTGTACCAACAGTTGTTGGTACAATAATAGCATCAGTATACGATTGTAAATTAGTAAAATCCAAACCATATGTAGGCGTAGTTGTATTAATACCGACACATTTTGATTGTAGATTTTCAGAATCATTAAGAACATAAAACATCCCTTTTTTTACATTCATATTGCCTAATACATTTAGATTTTTACTTATACTTGCTCCAGAATTAGTAGAGAAAGGACTATAATTATATACATTATCTAATACTTTTAGTGTAATTATCTTAAGTTGAGTATTTTTATTTTTACTAACAATATAATATGTACCCCTTTCAATAGGACTAAATTTTAAATATTTTCTTTGACTACTATCAAAATTATTATATGTAATATTATCCTCACTATATGTTACACCATTTTCATAGGGATCTCTTTCAATTATACCAGTACTTCTATTATATTGTAATTTTTTTTTAGAAATTATAATTAGTTGATCTGGTAATGTATTATTTATTTGATCAAAAATGTAATTATTGCCAATATATAAATTCATCTCAGTTAATTCATTAGAATTAACACTTATTTTATTATTTATTATTGAATCAAATGTATATGTTTCTGTACTATATGTTACATTATTATTTTCAACTGGTTCATCTGAACTATTTATATTAACATTTTCAGTAATTGAAACATTTCCACCTATACTTATAGAATTATTAATATTAATTTGATTAGTATTATAATAAGCAGACATATCACCAATTTTAATAATAGAAGTATTTAATGCTACACCTCGGCGACCCATATAACTATTAGAAGAAAAAAACATTAGTACAAAAAACAAAAAAAAACAAAAAAAAAACAAAAAAAAAAAAAAAA
>Ga0209192_10000760_pt1 | contig 29211 bp, 32 predicted proteins | sample ArcticOcean_MG_C_11_FD_187433 | JGI IMG/M metagenome (GOLD analysis project Ga0209192, IMG submission 187433) | Marine microbial communities from western Arctic Ocean - ArcticOcean_MG_CB2_154 (SPAdes) (version 2) | ecosystem: Environmental > Aquatic > Marine > Oceanic | place: Arctic Ocean... | reverse complement strand
ATGATTTAGTTAATGGCACAACAACTTGGCAAGATGCTATAGCAGCAATTAAACTAGCACACCCAAAACCATAGGATAAACAATGAGTTCATTAATTTTAACGGGGGATACAAGCGGGACTATTACTGTATCAGCCCCAGCAGTAGCTGGCACTAGGACTCTAACACTCCCTGCTGCTACTGGTACTGTAATGGTAAATGGCCCAGCGTTCAGTGCAACAAGAACCGCTGACCAAACATTCTCAAATAGCACTTTTACAAAACTTCAGGTTAATACTGAAACATTTGACACTAATTCAAATTATGACCCAACAACCAACTATCGGTTTACCCCAACTGTAGAGGGATACTACCAAATAAATGGAAATATAAGTTTTGATGGAGATGATGCAGGATTTGCTCAAATTGGTATTTATAAAAACGGGGGTGTTCACAACTATGGAAGCGGAATAATAAACAATACTAGTATAGGCGGACAAGTATTTGTTGCTTCTGTAATTTTCTTGAACGGCTCAACTGACTATGTTGAGCTATACGGTTGGCAAAACTCTGGGGGGAATTTGGGATTATTAACAAGTGCAGGTAGGAATACTTTCTCAGGCTGTATGGTAAGGAGCGCATAATGTTATACGATAAAATCATGGGTCTTTATCCAGAGCTAACACAACAGGATTTCTTAGATGTTATCATTTTACAAAACGATTCAGATGGTAACGGTGACTATATAAAAGAATGGAATCACCCTACACTAGCAAGACCAACAGATGAGGAACTGGCATAAAGGTTGATTTAAATAATAAGGAAAAGTACCCATGTCAAACATGACAGACTATGAAGCAGGACACTTAGTTGCAGTAGTTACTCAACTGAATGGTGAGATACACGAGATGAACAAGACCTGCTCTATGTTATCTGAGCGTGTCAATGAACTAGAAAAACAAATGGCTAAAGGTAAAGGAATGTTTGCTGGAGCAATATTTAGATAATAAAGGAGAAGTAAAGTGTCACGAATAATATATGAAACAAGTGATGGTGATAGCGCTACTCGAATAACTCCACAAGGAATAGATCAAAGTAAAATTATAGCTATACTAACTAAAACTGTATTAGAGTTAGAAGCTCGCATAACAGCACTAGAATAATGAGAAAAAAAAACAAGGATTTCCCCTTCTTATAAATAGTAATTATAAAGGGGAGTATTATGCCTTCGCCACAACTTGAGTTAAAATCAGATATTGCTAGTTTGTTTAAAGACTTGGAAGACATTGCAAGTACTACTCAAGTTAATGCATCCCATATTCCAACAATAAAAAATGAAGATATTACTGAACTTTTTAGTGGGTTGAATGAAGCCCATAAAGAAGCACAAATTGAAGTTGAACTAAAATTATCCCTAAATGAAAAAGAGAAACTAGAAGCGTTCTCTACTCTTATTGAAACTTTTGATGAGATTATTCAACCCGAAACCACACCCGAAGTTATCCAAGAAAAAATTGTTGAACCAATCAATGAAGGTGCAAAACTAGAAGCACTTGAACAACTATTCTCTGAACTAATTGAACCAGAACCAATAGTAGAGATAGTTGAAGAACCTAAAAATATTATTGTTGATGAAGTTGAAACAGAATCTTTAGTAGAAGAACCCACAAATGTAGAAAAGAAAGCAGACCTTGTAGATAAGGCTATTGTACATCTTAATGATATGCAAGAAAAAACTACAGTTAAAGAAGAAGTAGCACAGATTACAACTCTACGAAAAGAGTTTGATAACTTTAGATCACTCATTGGACAACAAATAGCATCATCACAAATGTCTGGTGCTGGTGGTGGTGAAGTTAGACTTGAGTTTATGGATGATGTTGATAGAAATACCGCAAAAGTAGATGGTAAGTTTCTAAAGTATCAATCGTCTACTGGTAAGTTTATTGGTGCAGATTCAGCTGGTGTAACAGACGAACAACTACAAGATGTTGTTGGTGGAATGATTGGTAGCAATACTGAAAGTGGTATTGCAGTTACTTATGATGATACAAACGGAAAGTTAGATTTTACAGTTGGTACACTTAATCAAGATACTACTGGTAATGCAGCTACAGCAACCATATTAGAAACTGCTAGAACTATTGGTGGGGTTTCTTTTGATGGCAGTACAAATATTGATATTGCAAGTACAAATTTAAGTGACAGTTCTGATCTTGCTCGTCTTGCAGCTCCAGCATTTACTGGTACTACAACTGGTGTTAACTTAACATTAAGTGGCGATTTAACTGTAAATGGTACAACTACTACTATTAGTTCAACTAACACTTTGATAAGTGACAATTTATTAGAATTAAATAATGGTGTTGGATCAAATGCTAACGATAGTGGTCTAGTTATTGAACGTGGTAGTACAGGCGATAACGCATTTATCGGTTGGGATGAAAGTTCTGATAAATTTATAGTTGGTACAACAACAGCAACAGGTGCAAGCAGTGGGAATTTATCTATCACTACTGGAACATTAACTGCTAATATTGAGGGTAACATAACTGGTGATGTTACAGGTAATGCTGACACAGCAACTACACTAGAAACTGCTAGAACTATTCATGGTGTATCTTTTGATGGGTCTGCAAACATAGATTTATCTGAAGTTGTCCAAGATACAGTCGGTGCAATGTTTTCTAGTAACACAGAAACAGGCATTACTGTAACATATCAAGATGCCGATGGTACTATTGATTTAGTGATTGGAACTCTGAATCAAGATACTACTGGAAATGCTGGCACAGCAACTGCACTTGAAACTGCAAGAACGATAGCTGGTCAATCATTTAATGGTACATCAAATATAACAATTGCAAGTACAGACTTATCAAACACAAGTGCGATTACTCTTTTAACAGCATCACAAACATTAACAAATAAAACTCTGACTAGTCCAGTTATAAATACAGGAATAAGTGGTACTGCATTTTTAGACGAAGACGATTTATCAAGTAACTCTGCAACAAAGGTTGCATCACAACAATCAATTAAAGCATATGTTGATGCAGCTGAATTACGAACTAGAGCATTTGCAATTGCTATTGGTGCTGGACTTTAGTTATTGACTAAATAGTGTATAAAGGAAAAAAAAATGGCTATTCCAAGTTCAAAAGCAACATTAAAATCATACTGCCTAAGAGCATTAGGTTTTGGTGTTATTGACATAAACGTATCTGATGACCAAGTAGATGACAGGTTAGATGAAGCTTTACAATATTTCGCACAATATCATTATGATGGTATTGAGAAAATGTATCTCAAACATCAGATTACTGCGGCAGATAAAACTAGAGCTCTTTCTAATACGACTACAACTGCAACAGATCCAGTAGATAATACTATTACTGCATCTTTTTCAGAAGGAAATAATTTTATTCCAATGCCAGAGGCGGTAGTTTCTGTATTAAATGTTTTCCCATTTGACGATGTTGCAACAAACAATATGTTTGATATTAGGTATCAACTTAGATTGAATGACCTATACGATTTTAGTTCTACTTCTGTTATACATTACCAACAAACAATGCAACACTTAGATTTTCTTTCACATATTCTTGTTGGTGAAAAGCCTGTTCGTTTTAATCAACACCAAAATAGATTATATATTGACATGGATTGGACAAATGATATTGAAGCAGATGAATTTATAATCATTGAATGTTATCGTAAGATTGACCCAACATCATATAGTGATGTATATGATGATATCTATTTGAAAAGATATGCAACGGAATTAATAAAAAGACAGTGGGGTGCAAACCTTTCTAAATTTAATGGTGTCGCAATGTTAGGTGGCGTCACAATGAATGGTGGAGAAATCTATCAACAAGCACAAGAACAACTAGAAAGACTAGAAGAACAAATTCAGTTATCATTTGAAACACCAATTGACTATATGGTAGGATAATCAAATGTCAACTAATAGTGCATTTCATACAAACAATCTACATTCTCTTGCAACAGAGAGAAGTTTGTATCAAGACTTAATCAAAGAAGCCATACAGATATATGGACATGATGTGTATTATGTTAATCGTGATACAGTTGCTTTAGATAATATACTTGGAGAAGATAGTCTTTCTTCGTATACAAAACAAACACCAATCGAAATGTATGTAGAAGATGCAGAGGGATTTGGTGGTGACAAAGAAATCATAACGCAATTTGGTTTAGAGAATCGTAATGAGATTACATTTGTAGTTTCTAAAGAACGATTCCAAGAAATGGATAGTCAATTTGTTATTGAAAGTGGAACAGATACAACTGGTGGGGGTATACTTTTAGAATCTGGAAGTATAGATCAATCAGGCAGTTCATCTACACTTTCAAGTGTGCAAGGAGATGACAACTTTTATGTATTACAGGATATAGCTTCTACAGATGCAGATAGACCACAGGAAGGTGATTTAGTTTATCACCCTGTTATTGCAAAAATGTTTGAGATAAACTTTGTAGATCACGATGAACCTTTCTATCAACTAGACAACAATCCTGTATACAAACTAAGATGCAAACAATTTGAATATAGTTCAGAAGATATTGCTACTGGTATTGATACTATTGACACAATTGAAGATGATCTATCAAGATCCTCAAGTGCGTTCCAGTTTACACTTGAAAATGAAGTTGGTTCTATTCAATTAGAAAATGCAGCTGATACTGGTGACGCAGAGTTCTTAATCTCGGAAGACTATATAATAGGAGATTATGTTACAGATAAAACAGCACAAAATGAGTTATTTGATATACTTGATGATACTGTTATTGATTTTACAGAATCAAATCCATTTGGTGACGTAGGAAGTAGTACATAATGAAAAAGGAGAATATAATATGTTAGGTCAAACTTTTTACCATGAAACTGTACGCAATGTAATTGTTGCGTTCGGAACAATGTTTAATAATATTCAGATTGTTCGTAAGGACAATACTGGAGCAATAATACAGTCAATGAAAGTTCCACTTGCGTATGGCCCAAAACAAAAATGGTTAGCTCGATTAGATCAAGACCCATCACTTGCAACAGCTGCAGCAATCACTTTACCAAGAATAGGTTTTGAAATTGGTTCATTAAGTTACGACCCAACCAGAAAAATGAATCGAGTTCAAAAGTTTAAAAAAGTAAAATCTTCAAGCAGTGCTTCAGGAAAACTTGATACACAGTATATGCCTGTTCCATATAATATGGATATTACTTTATATGCCATGGCAAAAAACTCTGATGATGCACTACAAATTGTAGAACAAATTCTTCCATTTTTTCAACCAGATTATACAATCACATTGAATGATAACTCGGACATGGGAATTAAGAAAGATGTTCCTATTATCTTGACAGATGTTAGTTACGAGGACAATTATCAAGGTGACTTTGAAAGTCGCCGTGCAATCATTTACACTTTATCATTTACAACTAAGTTTTATCTATATGGCCCTGTCACTTCTTCAAGTGTTATTAAGACTGTACAGGTCGATCAGTTTGCAAATCTACCAGAAGTTTCTCCCAAAAGAGAACAGAGATATACAGTTACTCCTAATCCATCATCAGCTGATGCAGATGACGATTTCGGTTTCAGTGAAACATCATCATTCTTTGAAGATGCGAAAACTTATGATCCTGTTTCTGGAACAGACGTAAAGTAAATATTGAAAATTAAGGATTGTTATGAAAGACGCTGATAAAATTATTGGTGGGGCTTTAGGAATACTAGAGTCTGACCCTATCGAAAAATCAATTAAGGAACAGAGTAATGTTCCTCGCGTTGTACCAGCTACCAATGAAGATGATATTGACAACGATTACAAATATCAAAGAGAAAATCTTTATAATCTTATTGAGCGTGGTCAAGATGCTATAGATGGTATTCTTGAACTTGCAAAAGAATCAGAACACCCAAGAACTTATGAAGTTGCATTGAATGGCATTAAACAAGTTGCAGAAGTAACAGAAAAACTTGCAGACCTTCAAGAAAAAATGAGAAAACTAAAAGAAGTTCCTAACAACGCACCCAAAAGTGTAACTAATGCATTGTTTGTTGGTTCTACTGCTGAACTACAAAAAATGTTAAAGGGTACAGATAAGTGATTGAAACAAAAGATAACAAAAATGCTTATCTTGGAAATCCTCTACTCAAAAGAGCCAATGTATCTCAAAATTGGACTAAGAAACAATTACTTGAATATTCAAAGTGTATGGAAGATCCCCTATTCTTTATTCAAAATTATGTAAAAATTGTTTCTCTTGATGAAGGTTTAGTTCCTTTCAAAATGTACGACTTCCAAAAAGAAATGGTTGGAACATTTCATAACAATCGCTTTACCATTTGTAAACTACCAAGACAATCTGGTAAGTCTACTATTATGATATCATATTTATTACACTATGCATTATTTAACGATAGTGTTAATATTGCAATCCTCGCAAACAAAGCTTCAACTGCAAGAGATTTGTTAGGCAGACTACAACTTGCGTATGAAAATTTACCCAATTGGTTACAACAAGGAGTTATGTCTTGGAACAAGGGTTCTTTAGAATTAGAAAATGGTTCTAAAATACTTGCATCTTCTACTTCTGCAAGTGCGGTTCGTGGTGGTTCTTATAACATTATCTTCCTTGATGAGTTTGCGTATGTACCATCCAATGTTGCTGAACAATTTTTTAGTTCTGTATATCCTACCATCTCATCAGGTAAAACTACAAAAGTAATGATAGTAAGCACACCTCATGGTATGAATATGTTTTACAAACTATGGGTAGATGCAGAGGAAGGAAGAAATAGTTATATTCCTATAGAGGTTCACTGGAGTGAAGTGCCAGGCCGAGATAATAAATGGAAAAAGGAAACTATTGCAAACACAAGTGAACAACAATTTAACACAGAATTTGAGTGTGAGTTTCTTGGTTCTATTGACACACTTATATCTTCGGCAAAGTTAAAAAGTTTGACATATAGAACTCCAATTCAGTCGAATGCTGGATTAGATGTCTATGTACAACCAAAGGAGGGTAATACCTACCTATTGACTGCTGATGTTGCCAGAGGGGTGGCTAACGACTTCTCAGCATACATTGTATTTGATGTTACAGAAGTTCCGTATAAGATAGTTGCAAAGTACAGAGATAACGAAATAAAACCCCTATTGTTTCCACAGAAAATATATCAAGTTGCAAAGGCATATAACATGGCATTTGTTTTGATTGAAGTAAATGATATTGGAGAACAGGTTGCTAACGCAATGCAGTTTGATATGGAATATGATAACCTTATTATGGCATCGATGCGTGGTCGTGCTGGTCAAATCTTGGGTGGTGGTTTTTCTGGTGGTAGAGCTCAGTTGGGTGTAAGAACAACTAAAGCGGTTAAAAAAATAGGGTGTTCTAATCTAAAACAATTGATTGAAGATAATAAACTTATCATAGAAGATTTTGATACAATTAACGAACTATCTACATTTATTTCTAAAGGTTCATCTTTTGAGGCAGACGACAGATGCCATGATGATATGGTGGCATGTTTGTTTATCTTTGCGTGGGTAACAGACCAGACATATTTTAAAGAACTTACAAACAATGATATTAGAGAACAGATGTATAGAGAAAATCAAGATCAACTAGATCAAGATATGGCTCCATTTGGATTTCAAGTTAATGGATTAGAAGATGAAAACTTAGGTACTATGGTAGACGAATACGGAACAAAATGGAGTCCAATCGTTAGAGATTATGACTCTAATTGGTAACTAAGTTAAACTTTGTAAAATTATAGATAGTATGCAGTTATTAAAGAAACTCAATTAAATCATTGTCAAGTTTTATCCAACAATTAAAACAAACAACTTTACATTGATTCATTAATTTATGCACTTCTTTTCTACTTTCGTTATTAGTACCAACACGTTTTGCTTGTTTACGAATTAATACATCATGTGGATAAAGTTTAAGGCATACAGTTTCACTTTCACCACAATGAATACAAAATTCGTCACCAAGATGATTATTTAACCAAGATACTCTTTTTTGATAGTTCCTACGAGCTACCTTTTTAATAGTTTCTTTATATTTTTCGTAATGTTTATTTACCATACATGTATTTATAAGTTTTACAACATATAAAACACAGTTTTTAGAAACTTAGTTTTTATAAATACTATTAACAAAAAGAGTAATCTCTAGATTAAGGAGCAAGAATTATGTCATTTTTAGTCTCGCCTGGCGTTAGTGTCAGAGAAGTAGATTTAACGAATGTAGTTCCAGCTGTTGCAACCTCTGTTGGTGCAATCGCCGGTGCGTTTCAAAAAGGGCCAGTTTCTTCAGTAACAACAATTACTTCAGAAGAACAACTGGTACAAGTATTCGGTAAACCAAATTCAAGTAATTTTGAAACATTTTTTACCGCTACAAACTTTCTACAATATGCAGATAATTTAAAAGTAGTTAGAGCTGGTTCTGGTATTTTAAATGCTGGTGCAAACTCTGGTATTCTCATTCGTGATGACGACCACTATCAAGCATCTTTCCAAGATGGATCTGGTTCTCATGGAGAATGGGCCGCAAGGACTGCTGGAACACATGGTAACTCACTTGGTGTTGATATCTGTCCAAGTGCAAGAGCGTTTGCACAACCATTAGGTTCACTAAACTTAGTAAATGGTGCTGGTGCAATTGGTGACTTACAAATTACAGTTGATAACCAAGATGCAACAGATGCTACAATCGCAGTCGGAGATATTATTTCTTTCCAAACTGCTTCAGCTATTGTTGCAACAGTTAATGGTGTAATTACAGTTGCTTCTAAGACTTTAACAGTTGATGGAGTTTCTGGTACACTTGCAGTTGGACAACGAGTAATTGGTGCTGGTATATCAGACGGAGATGAAGTTGTTAAAATTGCATCTGTTACTTCACAAACTGTTGTTGTTCTTGATAAAGCAATTACAGTTGCAAACGACATACCTCTTGTATTTCTTGCAGATGGTGGATCAAATGTAGAATCAAAAGGTCAAGAGTACGAAGTAACTTCTGTTTCTGGTGAAATTTTAACAATTCGTTTACTTGATGATCCTGCTGGTGGTGGTTTACAAACAATCATTCCAGACGACTCACTTATTACAAGACGTTGGAGATTCTCTGACTTATTTGATTCAGCTCCCGGCACATCTGCTTGGTCAACTGCAAATGCTCGTGGAGAAAAAGACGAAATTCATGTTGCAGTATATGACATAACAGGAGATGTTACAGGATTCGATGTTGATGTTGCTGGACAAAGAACTGCTGCGGTAATTGAAGTATTCTCTGGTATGTCAAAAAATCCTAATGCAAAAACATCTGAAGGTTCTAACAACTATTATTCAGATGTTATCTTTGCACAATCACAGTTCATATACTGGACAGACCATCTTGCTGCTGGTTCTAACTGGGGAACAGATATTGCAACTGGTACAGACTATACATTAGTATCTGGAGTTGATGTTTCTGTATTGACTGGTGGTACAGATGATTATAGTGTAACAGCTGGTGAAGTTGAACTTGCATACGACTTGTTTGCAAACACAGAAACCCTAGATATAAATCTAGTGTTAGGTGGGCCTTCAAGTATTGTTGCAGACACAGAAGCTGCAATGGACACTCATGTAACCATGATTACTTCACTTGTTGAAACTCGCAGAGATTGTGTAGGATTTGTTTCTCCATATCGTGGTGCTACAGTAGGAATCGCAGATTCAATTACTGCAACTAAAAATGTTGTAGATGGTTTCAATACTTGCCCAAGTTCATCTTATATGGTTTTCGATAGTGGTTACAAGTATATGTACGACAAGTACAACGATGTATATCGTTTTGTACCTTTGAATGGTGATACTGCTGGTCTTTGTGCTTTCACAGACCAAATTGCAGATTCATTCTTTTCCCCTGCTGGTTTCAATAGAGGAAATGTTAGAGGTGCAGTAAAACTTTCGTTCAACCCAACTAAGGCAGAACGAGATCAACTTTACAAAGCAAGAATAAATCCTGTTGTCAATTTCCCAGGCCAAGGTGTGGTTCTGTTTGGTGACAAGACTGCTCTTTCAAAACCAAGTGCATTTGATAGAATCAATGTAAGGCGTTTGTTCTTACTTCTCGAAAAAGCAATTTCAACTGCTGCAAAATTCCAACTCTTTGAGTTCAATGATGAGTTTACAAGAGCACAATTTAGAAACTTAGTTGAACCTTTCTTGAGAGATATACAGGGAAGAAGGGGAATAACAGACTTTAGTGTAGTTGCAGATGGAACTAACAATACAGGTGAGGTCATTGACCGAAACGAATTTGTTGCAGACATCTACATTAAACCTGCTAGGTCTATCAACTTCATTTCACTTAACTTTGTCGCTGTAAGAACAGGCGTATCATTTTCTGAGGTAGGAGGATAAGATGGCTAGTATAGATGACTTTAAAGCAAATCTGATTGGTGGTGGTGCTAGAGCTAACCAATTTAGAGTAACAATGACTCCACCTTCTGGTATTGCTATTGGATTAGATGTTCGTAGAACTTCATTTCTTGTAACTGCTGCACAATTACCAGCATCAACATTAACTGAAATTCCAGTTCCATTTAGGGGTAGAAATATTTACATTACAGGTGATCGTCCAGCGCCTGAAACTTGGAATGTGACTGTCTATAACGATACTGATTTTATGATTAGAAACGCAATGGAATTATGGCAGAATGGTATTAACAGTTATGTTGATAATACTGGTGTAATTTCTCCTTCTGATTATCAAACAGATTTAACTGTTGAACAATTAGACAGAGATGATACAGTTCTAAAAAGTTATATCTTTAGAAATGCGTTTCCAACTTCAATTGCTGCAATCGAATTATCGAATGCAGAAGCAACTGAAATTGAAACATTCGAGATAAACTTTAGATACCAACACTTTGAGCCCAGTGGCGTAAGTTTTTAAACCTACTAAATATAACACAAGGTAGGAGATAAACATATAATGGCTGAATTATTTGGATTTAAGTTTGAACGTACTGGAAACACCAGCTCTGAAGAAAAGTTTACTGAACCTAGTTCAGAGGACGGAACTCTTGAGGTTGCTGGTGGTGGTTTCTATGGCCAACTTCTAGATACAGATGGTAGAGAACGAACTGAGCAGGACTTAATCCGTAGATACCGAGATATAGCGCAACAACCTGAGTGCGATAGTGCAATCGAAGATATTATCAATGAAGGTATTGTTGCAAATGAAAGAGATCAAGCAGTTGCAATTATTCTTGATAGGATTGCATATCCTAAAAAAATTAAAGATCGTATCAGAGAAGAATTTGATACTGTCTTAGAACTTCTTGATTTTGATACAAAAGGACACGACATATTTCGTAGATGGTATGTAGATGGTCGTCTTTTTTATCATAAGGTCATTGACCAAAAGAATCCCAAAAAAGGTATTCAAGAATTAAGATATATTGAACCTAAGAAAATTCGTAAAGTTAAAGAAATAAATAAAGGTGTAAAGCCTGGCACAAGTGTAGAACTTGTTACAAAAGTAAATGAGTATTATCTTTATAACGATAAAGGATTAAAAACAGGAACTACTGAAGGAATCAAAATTTCTCCAGATAGTATCACCTATGTTCCCTCTGGTTTAATTGACCAGAACAAGGGTCATGTTCTTTCATATTTACATAAAGCTATTAAACCTGTCAATCAGTTGCGTATGATTGAGGATTCTCTTGTTATCTATCGAGTATCAAGAGCTCCAGAAAGACGCATCTTTTATATTGATGTTGGTAATCTTCCTAAGATTAAAGCAGAACAATATCTAAAAGATGTTATGAACAGATATCGTAACAAATTGGTATATGATGCATCTACTGGTGAAATCAGAGATGACAGAAATCAAATGTCAATGTTGGAAGATTTCTGGTTGCCTCGTAGAGAAGGTGGCCGTGGTACAGAAATTACCACTCTTGCTGGTGGTTCTAATCTTGGCGAGATTGATGATATTCAATACTTCAAAAAGAAACTATTCCAATCTTTGAATGTTCCTATTTCTCGTTTAGAAGCTGAAGCAGGATTTAGTCTTGGTCGTTCTACAGAGATTACTAGAGATGAATTGAAGTTTACTAAGTTCGTACAAAGACTACGAAAAAAGTTTACTCCAATATTTACTGACATTCTAAAATCACAACTTATTCTTAAAGGTATTATTACTCTTGAGGATTGGAAAAAACTTTCACAACACATTCAGTATGATTTCTTACAAGACGGACACTTTGCAGAATTAAAAAGAGCAGAACTTCTTGAAGATAGAATTAGTGCATTAGGTTCTATTGAATCTTATATTGGTACATTCTTTAGTAAAGAATGGGTACAGAAAAATGTTCTTAATCTTACTGATGCAGAGATTGAAGATATGCAAGTTCAAATGAATACAGAAGCAGGACTTGACCCAGATGAAGGTGGAGTTGATGTTCCACAAAATACTGATGGTATTACAAGATACCCATCTATGGATGGAGCTCCAATACCAGCAGATGACATAGGTAAATACGATGGTGAAACACCACCAAAAAATAATGGAGAAGAAAAATGAGTGCAGAAGATTTTGTAAGTTCATTACAACAAAAAGATATGATGGGAGCAGAAGATGCTTTCAAAAATGCAATGTCAGCAAAAGTAGGTGACGCATTAGAAGACAAAAGAAAAGAAGTAGCTGGTTCTTTTATTAAGAACCACATACCAGAAGTTGAGGCAGATGAAACAGTTTAGCAACCTTTTAAAATCTTTACCAGAGAAAGATGAACACAAGAAATCTAGGGAGTATAAGAAGTTATCTCCCAAGATGAAAGGTGCTGTTGATGATATTTTCGCAAAAATGGACGCTAAACCTTCAGATTTCCTAAATACTTTTGAGAAAACTATTAATCAGATATCCAAGAAATATAAAGTGCCTGAAAAGCAACTTATGGGATATTTTGAAAAAGAGATGTTATCATTTTAAGGAGTAAATAATGTCATTTGTAACAACAACATTGAGAGATACAGTGGTCAATGCACCAAAAGCAGGTGGAATGGTAACTGTTAAAGCAACCTTTGCAAGTGATACTGCAACTAACCTTATTTTAGATGGAGATGGTTTAGACGGATTTGCGAATGGTGCAAAGTTAGATTTACTAAGAGCATGGTGGTCATTTTCTATCGGTAATTACGATACTGATAACAGTAACGATTGTATTATCGAATTTGTATCAACTGGAACTGATGTGGTTGCACTACACCTTTCTGGTACAGGACACTATGATGGTTCTGCTGGTGCAATTAAAGGTACTGCTGTAAACACAACTGCAACATCAGCAGATATTACTGCACAAACAGCAACTACTTCTGGATTTGTTATTTTAGAATTTAGAAAAGGTGAAGGTTTCACAGGATAAGGATAGAACTATGGGTTACACATTAAAGCTTATTTCAGAACATATTGAATCCGATACCGATTATCTTATAGAAGAAAAAGAAAATGGTAAGAAGGATTACAAGATCAAAGGCATTTTCATGCAAGCAGATATAAAAAACCGAAATGGTCGTATGTATCCTATGGAAATTCTTAGTAAAGAAGTAAAGAGATATAACAAAGAGTATATCTCAGAAAAGCGTGCTTTCGGAGAGTTAGGACACCCAGATGGGCCAACAGTCAATCTTGAGAGAGCATCACACATGATTACTGCACTTTATCCAGATGGTAAAAACTTTATTGGTGAAGCTAAGATTCTTAGTACACCAATGGGTGAGATTGTAAAATCTCTTATGGATGATGGTGCGAAACTAGGTGTTTCATCTAGGGGTATGGGAAGTTTAGACCAGAAAAATGGGGCTAACGTAGTGAGAAGTGATTTTTACCTTGCGACAGCAGCAGACATTGTTGCTGACCCATCTGCTCCCAACGCATTTGTTGAGGGTATTATGGAAGGAAAAGAATGGATCTGGAATAATGGCTTAATTTTAGAAGCCGAGGTTGCTAAGATCAAAGAAGATATTGAAAGAAATCATAGGACAGGCAATTTTAAAGCGGATGCTTTAGCCTTTGCTAAGTTTCTTCAAAAACTTTAGTTTTATAAATAACTATAACAATATAAGGAGTTAATCCCCATGGCAAATGAATTAGATAAAACCATTGAGGAATTAGAAGCAGAGGTACTTGGTGAACTTGATGAAGCCAATGGTGCAGATGCTCCTAAGAAATCAGCTGGTTCTGCCGATAAGATGGATAGTGTAGAGGGCGAAGTAGAAGATACTGGCGCTGCTGTTACTGATCCAGAGCAAAAAGACTCTCCTGCTAAAAAGATCGCTAGTAAAGTGAAACAAGTAAGTGGAGATGCACAACAAAAGGGTGGAAGTTCACCCGATAAGATGCAAAAACTTGCCGCTGGACATGTTCCAGAAGGTGAAGTTATTGCAGAAGAAGAAGACGATGATGCGCCTAAGATGGAAATGAAAACCAAAAAAGATGCTATCAATGCAATGTATGACAAAATCAAAGAAATGGAAAAAATGCCTGCAAATGAGGCAAAAGCATTAGCTGCTTCCTATATGGAAATGGCTCACGCTAAACCAGAAGAAACAGAAGAAGAAAAGGTCAAGAAAGAATCAGTCGAAAATCGTCTGAAGTCTATTGATGTTTCTGAACATGTTGAAGCTTTGATGACAGGTGAGGGTGACCTCTCTGAAGAATTTAAACGCAAAGCCGCAACAGTTTTTGAGGCTGCTGTTAAATCTAAAGTTCGTTCTGAAGTTGAAAGAATGGAAGACGAATATAAATCTGAACTGGAAGAAAATATTACCACAACTAAAGGTGAGTTAACTGAAAAGGTTGACACTTATCTTAATTATGTTGTTGAAGAATGGATGAAAGAGAACGAGTTGGCTATCGAAAGAGGCTTGAAAGGCGAAATCGCTGAAGACTTTATCTCAGGTTTGAAACAATTGTTTGAAGACCACTACGTTGATGTTCCAGATGAAAAATATGATGTGCTTGAAGCACAATCAGAAAAGATTTCTGAACTAGAAGGTAAGATTAATGAGATGATGGAGTCCAACATCAAAATTAAATCTGCTAATGCTACACTAGTGAAAGAATCTGTCATGTCAGAGGTTTCCTCAGACTTGGCTGATACCGAAATTGAAAAGTTTAAGTCGCTGATTGAAGATGTTGACTTCGCCAACGAAGCATCTTATCGTGAGAAACTTTCTACATTGAAGGAAAGCTATTTCCCTTCAACTAAAGTTATCACAGAAGTTACTGAAACATTTGATGATGTAGACTCTGGCATCGCACAGGACATTGACACCTCTCAATCAATGACAGCTTATATGTCTGCGATTGGTAGGACTGCCAAATAGTGCAAAATAAACAATATTATAAATAGTAGAAATATATAAAGGAGAAACAAAATGTTTCAAACAGAACATCTACAAGAAAAGTGGTCACCTGTCCTTAAACATCCCGATCTTCCTGAGATCAAGGATAGTTATAAGCGTGCAGTAACTACAATCATCTTGGAAAACCAAGAAAAAGCTTTAAGAGAAGACAAAAACTTCTTAAACGAAACAGTATCAACTAACTTTGCTGGTGGAAATGGTGCTTTAGATACATGGGATCCCATTCTAATATCGTTAGTAAGACGCTCTATGCCTAATTTGATTGCATATGACATTTGTGGTGTACAACCAATGACAGGGCCAACTGGTCTTATCTTTGCAATGCGTGCCCGTCTAGCATCAATGGATGGTGCTGAAGCACTTGCTGATGAAGCTTTCCCTGATTTAGCAAACCAAAACGCTGCTGGTACTATCGGTGGTGGAGATATTGGTACAACTGAAACTAACCCTGCCGTATTGAACGATTCACCAGCTGGAACTTATACTTCTGCAACTGGTATGACTACAGTACAAGGTGAGGCACTAGGTGACTCAGGTACTAACGCATTCGGTGAAATGGCGTTCTCAATCGAGAAGCACACTGTTACAGCTGTAACACGTGCTCTTAAAGCAGAGTACACTATGGAACTTGCACAGGATCTTAAAGCAATACATGGTCTTGACGCAGAAACCGAACTTGCTAATATCCTTTCTTCTGAAATCCTTGCAGAAATAAACAGAGAAGTTGTTCGCAGCATCTATGTTTCTGCTGTTAAAGGTGCTCAAGCAAACACAACTACTGCTGGTATTTTCGACTTAGACACTGACTCAAATGGTCGTTGGTCTGTTGAAAAGTTCAAAGGTTTAATGTTCGCAATCGAAAGAGATGCAAATGCTATCGGACAACAAACTCGTAGAGGTAAAGGTAATATGTTAATCGTATCAGCTGATGTTGCTTCGGCACTTCAAATGGCTGGTGTTCTTGACTACACTCCTGCTCTTAACAACAACTTGAATGTTGATGATACTTCAACTACATTCGTTGGTGTTATGAACGGACGTTACAAAGTATATGTTGATCCATATTCTGCTAACGTATCTGGTTCACAATACTATGTTGTTGGTTATAAAGGTAGTTCACCTTATGACGCTGGTATGTTCTACTGCCCATACGTTCCTCTACAAATGGTTCGTGCGGTTGGTGAAAATACTTTCCAACCAAAAATCGGCTTTAAAACTCGTTACGGAATTTCTGCTAACCCATTCGCTACTGGTACAGTCGCGGCTGCTGCAGATGGCTCAATCGCAATTACTGCGAACGCTAACAAGTACTATCGCAGAGTTAAAGTTTCAAATCTTATGTAAGAATTGTTACTTTACGAGAAAAACGGCCTTCGGGTCGTTTTTTTTGTCTTTTATTTCCTTATAAATACTAGTATGACAACAGAAACATCTCCCTTAAATCGACAGCCAGATAAGTTAGATTATTCTAGTCCGACTCAATTTCGGTTTATGATTAACCAACTTCCCAAAGTGCAGTTCTTTACTACAGCTGCAAATATTCCCGGCATTGGTTTGAGTGAAATAAACTTAGAAACCCCATTCAAAGAAATACCTATCATTGGTGACAGAGTTACCTATGAAAATCTAAGTGTATCTTTTATTGTGGACGAGTACCTAGAAAACTATACAGAGCTACACAACTGGATAATTGGTATTGGATTTCCAAAAAGCAGACAACAGTTTACAGATTTTCGTTCTACTAAATCTAATACTTCTGTCGCTGGTGCTGGTGGTAATACTGATATTGGTAAAGTTGGAAAACCTATAGCAGACAAATCGTTTTATTCAGATGCGACACTATCTATTTTATCAAACAAAAATAACCCTATTGTAGAGGTTCGGTTTTCTGATATGTTCCCTGTGTCACTTAGTAGTCTGGAATACAACCAAAATGTATCAGATGTAGAATACTTGACAGCAACAATTGATTTTCGTTATAAATTATACGAGATAGTCACCTTATAATATGGAGTAATAATGACCCTTGATGAATTAAAAATTCAAGTCCAAAATGACTTGAAAGTAGATAATGAACACTTAGATACCGAATCATTAAAAAACCAAGAAATTAAAGCCAAATACTTAGACCACAAATCTAGATACGAGCTTCTTTTGTTTAAAGCAAAAGGAGATTACAAACGATTGTATCGTGAAAAGTGGGAATACTATGGTGGTAAATCTGATGCAAAAATCTATGCAACTAAACCATTTGACCTCAAAGTTCTCAAAACAGATTTATCAGTTTATATATCATCTGATGAAGAAATTATTGATGCAGAAAACAAGGTTGGTTACTTAGAAACTGTTGTGGATTATATCAAAGGAGTTATCAAGTCCGTTGATAATCGTGGGTGGGATATTAAAAATGCAATTGAATGGAAGAAATTTGAAGCAGGACTGACATACTAATGGTAAACTTTTATGATGATTTTTTAGAAGAACATATTGCACAATTAATTGATATGCAATTAAAAGATGTGTCTTGGAAATTTGATTATGATTCTGTAGAGAATGGTTTAAATAAACACTGGCATGTTTTTTGTGGACATGATGAAGAATCCCTTCGTGAAGATATATCACCTATCTGGCAAAAGATTAAAAAAGAATGGCCAGATTTGCAGTTAGAACGTGCTTATCTAAATGCACACACACATGGAATAGAACCACACATTCATAGAGATGATGGTGCTGTAACACTTATCTATTATCCCAGAATGGATTGGAAAAATGAATGGGGCGGTGGAACTGTAGTATACGATGACAGTATAAAAGATATTACAGACCATGTAAATTACAAAGGCAATAGATTAATAAAGTTCTCTGCACAACTACCACACCAAGCTCAACCAGTAAGTAGAGAATGTTATCAACTTAGAACTTGTGTTGTATTTAAAACTACACTCCCCTATGTCTCAAATAGAAGTCGGTCATCGTTTGGTTTGAAAACATAATGATTGGTGCAAACTACTTAATAACAAATTTTCCAAAAGAGTTAATTAAAGAAGTATTAAAAAATAAAGAAAATGTATTAGAAAAAGGTAGTATAAATGAAGTTAGTGGACTAACAACAAGAACTTCTAGTGTTTCGTGGATAAAAAATAAAAATGCTTGTCAAAGAGTATTTTCTGTGATGAAAAAACAGGCAGAACAATTTTCATCTTTACATTTGGACAATATAGAACCATTACAGTATTCAGAATATGAAAGTGACCAAGAGTATGGTTGGCACAAAGATGTAAGGAATATTCCCTATACTGATGGTAGAATTAGAAAACTATCGTTTTCAATATTTTTAAATGATGATTATGAGGGTGGAGAGTTTGACTTAGAAATTTATAACCCTGATACATCACCTAGATATTTAGAAGTAAAAAAACAAAATAATGCGAATTGTATAATATTCAATTCTGACATGTGGCACAGAGTAAGACCTGTGACATCTGGTGTAAAAAAAAGTATTGTTGGGTGGATGTTAGGCCCTATGGTTAAATAAAATATTATGAAAATATCAAAGATAAATGAAGTGTATCTTGAGTGTGATGTGAATGAGGACTTGGCTAGAGAGTTGTCAGACTATTTTTGCTTTGAAGTGCCGGGCGCAAAGTTTATGCCAACCTATAGAAATAGGATTTGGGATGGTAAAATTAGATTATTTTCTCCACATAATGGTAGAATTTATGTTGGTCTTTTACCTTACATAAAAGAATATTGTGATAAGAAGTCAATTCAATATACAATCGAATCTGGAATAGAAGATGATAAAGTTATAGATCGTCAGAAAGTTGAGGATTTTGCTATATCGTTAAAGCCTACTTCTAAAGGTTTACCTATCGAGTTTCGTGATTACCAAATTGATGCAATTCATCATGCTCTATCAACAAATCGTTGCCTTCTTTTATCTCCTACTGCTTCAGGTAAGTCACTTATAATATACACGCTTGTTAGATATTATCATCTGATGGGATTAAAAATGCTTATTCTTGTTCCAACAACTTCTTTAGTTGAACAACTGACTTCTGATTTTGTCGATTACGGATGGAGTGAAAGAAATATTCACAAGGTTTATGCAGGACAAGACAAGACACACAAAACAAAACCTGTTATTATTTCAACATGGCAGTCTGTATATAAAATGCAAAGTCCATACTTTTCACAATTTGGTTGTATCTTTGGAGATGAAGCTCACACCTTTAAAGCAAAATCACTTACTGATATTATGGTTCGCAGTAGAGATGTAAAATATAGATTTGGACTAACAGGAACACTAGACGGAACACAGACACACAGATTAGTATTGGAAGGTTTATTTGGTAAAGTAAAAAAAGTTATTACCACAAAGGAGCTGATGGATAGTAAAACTGTTGCACAACTTAATATTGATTGTGTTGTTCTAAGGCATACAGAAGAAGAATCACAAAGAGTAAAACACTACACTTACGCTGAAGAAATAAACTATCTTGTATCACATTTAAAAAGAAATAAGTTTATTGAAAATCTCTGTAGCTCTATTAACGGAAATACATTATTACTTTTTCAATTAGTAGAGAAACATGGTTCTATATTATACGAACAGATAAATAAGTTAGACAGAAAAGTATTTTTTGTATATGGTGGAACAACAACAAACACAAGAGAAGAAATAAGAGCTATTGCAGAAAAAGAGAAAAACGCTATTATTGTTGCGTCTTATGGTACTTTTTCTACTGGCATTAATATTCGTAATATTCACAATATCGTATTTGCTTCACCATCGAAAAGTAGAGTTAGAGTTTTACAATCTATCGGTAGAGGACTTAGACAATCAGAATCTAAATCAAGTGTTCGTCTTTTTGATATTGCTGATAACATGACATACAAATCAAATTCGCCAAACTTTACATACAGACATTTTAAACAAAGATTAAAGATTTACAAAGAAGAACAATTTGAATTTAAGGTCAATAAAGTTACATTATGATATATATAAATATAAGTGAGAAAAGGATAAAATAATGTCATACCAAGTTATAAAATTATCTAATGGCGAAGACATTGTTTGTGAAGTTTTAGAAATAAAAGACACACAAATAAATATATCTGAACCCTTGAAAATGGAAACAAATAGTAAAGTGACAGACAATGGTGCATCTGAATCCTTATCTTTAGGAAGATGGTTGCAACCATATTCTGATGAAAACATATTTCAAATAGAAAGAAACTCAATTGTAATTATGACTCCAGCAAGTATTGGTCTTATAAAATATTATGAATATGTTATGACAACTATTGAAAGAATGGAATTATCAAGTGTTGAAGCAACTGATAAAGACCTTGAATCTATAGTAGAACAAGAAATAATTGATGAAGATTTAAGTTTAGATGAAGTAGTAAAGTCATTTAGAAAATCTAACATCAACATATATCATTAAGCTTTATATCTGAAAGAGGACAAGTCCTATTATACATACAGTTCGGTGTATTGTCAATAGGTAAATAAGGATTTATAGATATAATCCTGAGAAAGATGAATTTCCTTTAGCTAAATTAATTTAATTAAAAACAATAATTTACTTGACATTACAACTATTTTCGTGTAGAATGGTTACTAATAATATGAAAAGGAATTTACTATGGCAACAAAGAAAGTAAAAGGTGCTCATTACGTTGACAACAAAGTCTTTCATCAAGCGATGATTGATTGGAAAGAAGAATGTCGTGAAGCAGAAGAAATAGGTGAACCCAAACCCAGAGTAACAGAATATATAGGCGAGTGCTTTCTAAAGATTGCAAATGGCTTATCGTATAGACCTAATTTTATTAACTATACATATCGTCAAGAAATGATTTCAGATGGTATAGAAAATTGTCTGCAATATATTCATAACTTTAATCCAGAGAAATCTAAAAATCCTTTTTCTTATTTTACTCAAATTATTTACTATGCATTTCTTCGTAGGATTCAAAAAGAGAAAAAGCAAACTCATGTAAAACACATGTTGATTCAATCACAAGAGTTTATACAGAGTGTTAATAATGAAGGTGACGATACAATATATCCTATTGAGGGTGGGTTTGACCCACACATAATGGTGCCTGACGAAGCTGTGTATAAACCCAAAAAGAAAGACGCTGTAGAAAAATTACCTAAAGGATTAGAAAACTTTATGGAGAATGATAAGTGCGAGTAGCAATTATAACCGATACTCATTTTGGCGCAAGAAATGATAATCAAAATTTTAGTGAATACTTTTTTAAATTTTATGAAGAACATTTTTTTCCATATCTAAAAGAAAATAATATTACACACTGCCTTCACTTAGGCGACATTATGGATAGACGCAAGTTTGTTTCATATAGAACTGCAAAGAATTTCAGAGAAAGGTTTATCAAACCATTTTCGGACTTAGGTATTCAACTTCATATTCTTGTTGGAAACCACGATACCTATTTTAAAAATACTAATGAAGTAAACTCAATAACAGAACTGATTGGCACAAGATATGATAATGTGCATATCTATCCAGAAGCAAAAGAAATTGAACTTGATGGATTACCTATTATGTTAGTGCCATGGATTAATGCATCTAATCACGCTAAAACTATGTCTGCTATGGATAAATCAAAAGCAGACATTTTAATGGGCCACCTTGAAGTTCAAGGTTTTGAAATGAATAAAGGAGTACGTTGCGAAAATGGATATGCTAAGGATTTGTTTAGAAAGTTTGATACAGTTTTTAGTGGTCATTTCCACATTAAATCCGATGATGGTCATATTTATTATCTCGGCAACCCATATGAAATATATTGGAATGATTGTGGAGATAAAAGAGGATTTCATATCTTTGATACTGAAACACGACAACTAGATCGTATCATAAATCCTTTAACAATATTTAAGAAAATATATTATGATGACACCACCACTAATTACAAAGACCACGATATTACTCAATACAAAGACAATTATGTCAAAGTGATTGTTGTTAATAAAAAAGATTTGTATCAGTTTGACCAATTTGTTGATAAGTTGCTTCGAGCAGATTGTTTTGAAGTCAAAGTCATAGAGGACTTTTCAGACTTAGACGCAAATACAGTATCAGACGATATTGTTGCAAACACACAAGATACAATGACAATTCTAAATCTGTATATTGATGATATAGAAACTTCTTTAGACAAAGGAAGACTTAAAAATTTACAGAGACAACTTTATATGGAAGCTCAAGACCTACAAATATGATTAATTTTAAATATGTGAGATTTAAGAATTTTTTAAGCACGGGCAATCGATTTACAGAAATACAATTAGATAGAAGCCCAACAACACTTATCATTGGTAAAAATGGTGCAGTAAAATCTACTGTCCTTGATGCATTATGTTTTGGATTATTTGGTAAACCATTTCGTTCTATTAGTAAAAATCAATTGGTAAACTCTATCAATAATTCAGCTGCAATTGTAGAAGTTGAGTTTTCTATTGGTTCAATAAAATACAAAGTTATTCGTGGTATTAAACCAAATAAATTTGAGATTTACAAGAACGGTAAAATGCTTAACCAAGAAGCAAATGTTCGTGACTACCAGAAGATTTTAGAACAACAGATTCTAAAATTAAACTATGGTTCTTTCACACAAGTTGTGATACTTGGTAGTTCTACGTTTGTGCCTTTTATGCAATTGAAGGCTAGACACCGTAGAGAAGTTGTTGAAGAAATACTCGACATTCAAATCTTCTCGACAATGAATATGATTCTGAAACAAAAACTAAAAACTGTGTTTGACGATATTCGCGATATTGAATATCAATACAATCTCGGCATCGAAAAGATTAGTCTACAAGAAAATCTCATTGCAGATTTACAAGACAATAAAGATAAGATTATCAAACAAAAACAAGATTTGATTAACAACAATGAAGAAGAAATATTTACGAGAAATAAAGAAAAAACTGATTTGCAACTTTTAGATGAAAAATTATTAAAAACAATATCAGATAAGGCTTCTGTTGAAACTAAACTTTCTAAACTAAAAGAAATAAAAGCTACACTAAATGAAAAACACAAGTCACACTCGAAAATAATTGCGTTCTTTGAAACTAATGAAGACTGCCCTACCTGCCAACAACATATTGATGAAGCATTTAAAGAAGGTATTGTTACATCTAAAAGTTCTGATATTGAAGAACTACAATTTGGTATGGGCAAATTAAAAGAAGAATTACTCAAAGCTTCTGATAGAGCAAATGAGATTAAAAACATTACTAGTGATATTAGAAGCAACTCTGTTAAACTTGCAACAATACAACAATCTATTGTAGAACTAGAAAAGTTTAATGTTAAACTTCAAACAGAAATTGAACACTTTGTTAAAGATGGTGTTGGCCAATCAGACCTTGACAGACTATCAGAATTAAAGTCTGACACTAAAGAAATAAGTAATCGCAGAACTAAGTTGCGTGAAGATAAAACTTATTTTGAAGCATCAAAAAGTATGTTGACGGATACTGGTATTAAAACTAAAATCATTAAACAATATTTACCTATAATGAACAAGTTGATCAATAAATATCTCACATCAATGGAGTTCTATGTAAACTTTACGCTTGATGAAAACTTTGAAGAAACCATAAAGTCAAGACATCGTGATGAATTCTCATATGCATCATTTAGTGAAGGTGAGAAAATGCGCATTGACCTTGCACTACTCTTTACTTGGAGAGCTATTGCAAAGATGAAAAATTCAACGAATACAAATTTACTTATCTTAGATGAGATATTCGATAGTTCACTTGATGGTACAGGAACAGATGAGTTCTTAAAAATATTGAATACATTGAGTGGAGAAAATGTATTTGTAATCAGTCATAAACAAGATGCGCTTGCTGATAAGTTTAGAAAAACAATTAAATTTATTAAAGAGCAAAATTTTAGCCATATAAAATAATAAAGCCCTTGACTTTCCATTTTACCTATGGTATTATAGCTATAGAAAATGAGAAAAGAGAAGAGTTATGAGAGACTTATCCACCATTGCAAAACTACTTGCTGAAGAAGATATTTTTGTACAAAACAAAAATCAATCTACAGCATCGTTTGATGTTAAAAATCGTGTACTTTCACTTCCTATTTGGAAGGAAATGTCTAAACCAATTCAAGAGTTAATGACTATCCACGAAGTAGGTCATGCCCTAGAAACACCACTATCACAATTAGAACAAGCTGAAAAAGACAATATAGAGTTTTCAGTATTAAATGTTTTAGAAGATGTTCGTATTGAAAAATCTGTTCAAAAGAAATATCCCGGCTCTGTTCGTATTTTCAAAAAAGGTTATCAAGAACTGATTTCTATGAATTTCTTTGGAACTAAAGAACTTAATATTCCTGAACTTAATCTTATCGACAGAATCAATCTTCATTATAAACATCATTCAGATATTCCTTTTTCTGTTGATGAAAATGTTTGGGTAGAAAAAGCAAACCAAACTGTGACTCCTGATGATGTTTTAACCCTTGCAAAAGAAATCATTGAGTTTGTTGGAAACAACCCAGAAAGCCAGTCTAAATCACCCTCTCAAGACGATATAGAGGGTGCTAAAGAGATGGTAGAGGGCAACACCAACTCACAAGATGATGAAAATCAAAGTGATGATTTTGACACACCAGACAGTCCTTCAGCAGAAAATGAAACAAAAACTCTTGATAACAATCAGAAAGATTCTAATTCTGATTCAACAAAATTAGATGATACTGATGGTGTTAAATCAGAGGAAAAACAAACAGTTGCTCAAAATCAAGCTAAAGGTAGTGACAATTCTGATACTAAAGAAATAATTTCTGTTACAGATATTGCGTCAAGAGGCTCAGTTAAAAACTTATTGTCTGATGCTACTAATGATATTACTTATGCTTCTATTCCTAAGTTAATCATGAAAAATGTAATTGTTCCCAACAAAGAAATATTAGAAATTTTCAATGAACATTATACTCAACAAATGGAGAAGCGTGATACAAAGTATTACGATGCTACACGATGCGAACTCGAAAAACTTAAAAAGGAAAGTAAAAAAACTGTTGCATATATGGTCAAAGAATTTGAAATGAAAAAAAGTGCTGATCTCTATTCACGTTCATCTACTTCAAAAACAGGTTCGCTTGATATGGGTAAGTTGCACACTTACAAATATAATGATGATCTGTTTGCAAAGATTACTACTTTGCCTGGCGAAACTAATCATGGTTTAGTTCTATTCCTAGATTGGTCTGGTTCAATGGCAAGTAATCTTACTGGCACTTTAAATCAACTTTACAATATTATTTGGTTTTGCAATCGCACACAAATTCCTTTTGAAGTTTTTGCTTTCAGTAATAATTCATTACTTCAAAATGATGAACGCCCAAACCAAAAATTTAAATCTGAAGATTTGTCTATCCCAGAGTTAAAATTGCTTCAATTCTTTTCAAATAAAATGTCTTTATCTGACCAGAATACTATGATGCACAATCTTTATATGACCGCCTTTCGCTGGACATATATGGTAGATGAAAATGACCATAGTATTGGTAGATATGAGTCTCCGATGAAAATGGAATTAAACAGCACTCCATTAAACGATACAATAATTGCCGCAATGGATTTAGTTCCTGCATTTCAAAAAAAGTCTGGTATTCAGAAAACTCATATTGTTTTTTTGACTGATGGTGCAAGCAACGAAATAAGGAACAAATTTACTATCAAAACAGATACAACTGGCGAAGATTTTGAATCTGTAGATAGAGATTTTTGTCCGTACTATTATAATAGCTACAGAGCTGACGTCAATGCAAATCAAAATGTTTATTTTGATCCCATAACAAATGCCAGAGTAAATTCTAAAGATATTACTGGTCGGAATGTTCAGACCAAGTGTCTTCTAAAACTTCTCAAAAAAAGATGTCCAGAGGCCTCTATTGTAAATTTCTTCGTTGCTGGAGAAGGACGCAATGGTTTAGTAAGAAGCAAGATATTCCAAGATATTGTCGGGTATGAGTGGGAGCACGAAGATTTAATAAAAAATTACAGAAAAACTTTAAGAAAAGATAATTTTGTTTCGATCGAAGGCGGTCAAGGGTTCGATACTATTTACATTTTGCCCGGCATGAATGACCTAGATATGGACTCAGAGCTTGAAGTTGAAGTAGGTGCTTCTAAATCAGAACTTAAAAAAGCATTCAAGCAAATGTCTAACAAGAAAATGCTGAACCGACCATTGCTAAATAATTTCATAAAAATGGTTGCTTAGCCCTTGACATTCCACTTTACCTATGTTATTATAGCTACAGAAAATGAGAAAAGAGAGAGTATATTATGATTACATTTACACCAAAAAAGCAATTATTTGTTGATGCTGCTATAGAAATGTTTGGTTCGGGTTCTACTTTGACCAATCAACAAGTTGTTGATGCTTCTAAGTCTGCTGGTGTTCCAAAAGCTGGTTGGTTTAAGAAAAAATATAAAGTGGGCCATAACCAATTTAAGTTACCATTAGAGGCGGCTCCATCTCCTGCAACTATAACTGTTTCAGAAACTTCTAATGAGAATACTGTGTTGAATTTGATAGCAACTAATATGGAAAGACAGAATCTAATTCCTGCTCCCTTTGAAAATTTTATTCCTTGGGGTCATTTCAAGACAATCAAGCAGATAGCTAAGTCTGGTTTATTTTATCCTGTGTTTGTTACTGGCTTATCAGGTAATGGTAAAACTTTAATGATCGAACAAATTCACTCTGATATGAATAAAGAACTTATTCGTGTTAATATTACAATCGAAACTGATGAAGATGATTTACTTGGTGGTTTTCGTTTAGTGAATGGTGAAACTAAGTTTGTGCCAGGCCCTGTAATCGAAGCAATGGAACGTGGTTGTACTTTACTTCTTGACGAGTGTGATCTTGGTTCTAACAAATTAATGTGTCTGCAACCTGTCCTTGAAGGTAAAGGTGTTTATCTTAAAAAAGTAAACAAGTGGGTTACTCCTAAAGATGGTTTTAATGTGATGGCAACTGCTAACACTAAAGGTAAAGGCTCTGAGGATGGACGCTTTATTGGAACCAACATTCTAAACGAAGCATTTCTTGAAAGATTTGCAATCACTATTGAACAACCATACGCTTCTGCTGCAACTGAGAAAAAAATCATTGTCGGTTCTATGAAAAAGAATGGTGCTGTTGATGAAGACTTTGCAGACAATCTAGTAACTTGGGCAGAAGTAATTCGCAAAACTTTTTATGATGGTGGTGTTGATGAACTTATCTCAACTCGCCGTTTAGATCACATTGTGAAAGCTTATGCAATCTTTAAAGACAAGTCTAAAGCAATCGAATTGTGTGTTTCCAGATTTGATGAAGATACTAAAGATTCATTTTTAGACCTTTATTCTAAAATTGATGCTGGTATAAATCCTTTAGACGAGGAACAATCATCTGAAAATAATGATGAAAATTTTTAAATAGGAGATAATATGAAAAAACAAAATTTCTTCAAAAGAATGATAATGCTCTCCGTATCGTTGTGGAGAGTTGTTATGAATGTGAAATATAATCCATTAAAATATGTTCCTTGTCCAAAATTACAAGCTTATTTTATGTTAGTTTTGTTTATGATCTGGAGTGTATTTTTTGGGTTTATTGCTTCAGTTCATTTAGGGTTAGTGAATTACAGCACTGTAGCAAGTATAATTATTCATCTATCTGTGATTGTGCCTTTAGTTATAACAAATGCAGTATTCGTAGATGCAGAACGCGATGGCCACAAATGGTTAATTGAGTGGAAAAAAGAACAGTCAAGATATAAAATATTTGCAAATCGTTTAAAAACAAAAAATATTGTTATTTGGAATCCAGATATAGAAGGTTAAAATATTATTTTAAAAGGAGATTATAAAGAATGAATAAAGAAGAAGTACAAGGTGTAGACTTTGGTTTTATTAAAGAAGTAGAAGGGTATAAAACTACTGGCTATGTTCCTAAAAATGATGGGATAGTTTTAGGTAAATCAGGAGTTACTATAGCGTCTGGTTTTGACTTAGGTCAACGTGGTATTCAAGACCTAGCTGGTTTACCAGAAGGGTTAGTAACTAAACTAGCCCCTTACCTAAGTTTAAAAGGTAAAGATGCAGATACTATAGCGTCTAACCTAGAAATATCTAAAGAAGAAGCAGATATAATTAATGAGTTTGCTAAACAAGAAGCAATGAGTAAATTATCTCGTCAATGGATGGATACTACTAGTACTAACTTTGAAAACTTACCTTCTAATAAACAAACAGCAGTAGCTTCAGTGGCTTTCCAATATGGTGACTTAGCTAAAAAAACACCTAATTTTTGGAAACAAGTAACAAGTGGCGATTGGGGTGCAGCAAAAAGAAACCTACTAGACTTTCAAGACAAATACCCTACAAGAAGAAAAAAAGAGGCTGCGCTTTTAGATGACTAGATGTTGGTGTTGAATTTAAATTCGATTTTACAAAATAATAAGAGTTACAATCCTTATAAATAATAAGGTGATGCCGTAAAGGGTCACACACAATAATCTTGCTTAAATTTAAAAGGAGATAACTATTATGGTTACAAGCAAAAATATTAGTATGAGTTTCTTAGATCAAGTGGCTGCACTCAGTCCTTACACTGTAGGTTTTGAAAGGCAATTTAGTCGATTAAAAGACTTCGAGAGTTTACAAAAACAAACTACAGGATACC
>Ga0209192_10000758_pt1 | contig 29225 bp, 19 predicted proteins | sample ArcticOcean_MG_C_11_FD_187433 | JGI IMG/M metagenome (GOLD analysis project Ga0209192, IMG submission 187433) | Marine microbial communities from western Arctic Ocean - ArcticOcean_MG_CB2_154 (SPAdes) (version 2) | ecosystem: Environmental > Aquatic > Marine > Oceanic | place: Arctic Ocean... | reverse complement strand
TGACATCCAGTTGCACTACGACAAAAGGGAGCCCGCAGGCACTTAAGAATTTACATCTTAAAACATCCAAAATTCGGTGATTAAGCCCTGTGACCCACAGATTACCGCCGGCTAACACCAAATTATCAGGGCCATTAATACTGTAAGAACGTAAAAGCTCTCCACTGCCCGCATCAATAGCCAGAACCTTATCACCTAGGTTAAACGCCACATAGAGTAGGCTTTGAGTCTCGTCATAGATCACCCCATTGGGCTGCGCACCTTCCGTACCATTGACTTGACTAAAGCCGTTCTGCCGGTCCCAGTGCAATACATAGCCAGTGTCCTCTTTAGTCAAGGCCACCTTTAAAAAGTCATTAGTCGAAAATCCATGTGCATACATGTGCGAGACAAAAAAGCTACCATCTTTAAGTAAACTTAGATCGTTAAGATAATTTACCTTAGGTGCGACCACACAGCCCCGCCAGATCAAACCCCAATGATTACGTGGTGCAATATCAGCAGCACTCGCCTCCGGCTGATTGATTGGCATAGGCTCTGCTGACTCTTTAGCCACGGCCACCAACTCAAACATCTCGACTGATTCACCACCCATATGATTGACTACGCCAAGCTGATAGCGACCATCGGCACGTTTTACTAGATCCAGTCCATGAGGGCCAAAGGAGCTATTAACAGTCTTCTGACATGTAGCATCACCCCAGGTATTATCAGAATAAATAATAGGTAATGGCACGCGCGTTTTAGTTTTAGCGTCCACCAAAGCCAAATCACCTGGGACGACCTCATCCAGTAGCCCTATGCCACCAAATTCAGAAACAATAATAAACTGCTGGTCAGGTGTTAACACCATATCTTCAGGATTTGTAACCACACAGGCTACAGACAGCCGGCGACCTGACTCGCAATCTGAAACATCCACAATGGGGCCGATGTATGAGCGTCCTAAAATAAATATCGACAAACACAGACAGACAATGGCCAGAGGTATGGCAATACTATAATAATGGCTTAACACCAGCTGCAGATGTTTTTTGCACACCTCAGTGCGGACCACAACAACGTAAACTCCCTGCAGCAAGAGCAATGCCGCTATGACAAATATGGCTATCGGCGCAGCGTAGTAATACCAACCGTCAATGCTGTAGCAAAAGAGTACGAGGGGCACAGCGATCATCAGATCAAAAATCACGAGAGAACGCCAGCGACCCAAAGACATCATAAAATCCGCCCAAAAGGTCATCAGTCGCTTAAAAGGCAGCATTACGGCGATTATAAAAAAAATCAGGGAAACAATAATATTCACAGAAAGTCCTAGCAAGACAACTAATTAATCAGCGATTTGGGGAGCATACCATAGACCCAGCGGCGAGCAGCATGCCGCCGCGGGCAGACCCTTATAATAATGTCTATGAGATAATTCTTTCTAGCATGGTAGTATCAAGGGTAACCGAACGGCAGCAGAATATTCGGCAGCAGGTAGTCAAAAGGACAGTAGAGTATGACTAAAAGCGTAACGAAAACACTGACCTTCAGCAGCGGTGATGTTGGTGAACATCATTATCGTCAGTGGCGCCCAGCTAAGCCCATCGGCTGGTTACATATTATGCATGGAATGGCTGAGCACAGTGCCCGCTATGCCGATTTGGCTGGGTTTCTCAATAAACGAGGAGTTATGGTCACAGCAGGCGATCATCGCGGGCACGGACTCACGGGGTCCTCAGCAAACAGTCTCTACCATTTTGCAGACAATAATGGATGGACCCAAATGCTTGATGACCAATGGCAGCTGATCACCCACATCGCCAAACGTCAGAAAATGCCTCTGATTATTCTGGGTCACAGCATGGGCTCCTTCATGGCCAATCATTTTTGTCAGCGTTACGGCAAGCAATTGAACATGCAAACCGATGGTCAACTTTGCGGTTTAATATTGTCAGCGTCCAATTACGACTCAGTCGCTGCCTTTAAAGTCGCTGCAGCCATAGCCAGAATTGAGCGGCGCAGACTGGGACCACGCAACATGAGCCCTATTTTAGAACAGTTATCCTTCGGCACCTTCAATCGTGCATTTAAACCTAATCGCACCACAAAAGACTGGCTATCCTCCGACCCCAGTGTCGTCGATAGCTACATCGCCGACCCCTGGTGTGGCGGCCCCATTAGTACTCAGTCCTGGTACGACTTTTTGACCGGTCTAGCGGAGCTAACCTGCCCAAAAGCACTATCACAGCTCGATTCTAACTTGCCTGTCTATCTGATTGCCGGTAATTTAGATCCCGTTGGCAAACAGGGAAAAGGCGTCATAAGGCTTAAAGAGGAGCTCCTGCAGGCAGGGAGCAAACAGGTTGATCTGAAGCTCTACGAGGGAGGCCGTCATGAAATGCTCAATGAAACCAATCATGCCGAAGTCTATCAGGACATTGACACCTGGCTACAAACGTATTATTCGCGCGACTAACCGACGCCGTCACTAACTCGGCCAGAACATTCAACTAACACCAGGCTAAGGTATTGCAAATAACGGCTTAGCCTGTATCATTGCGCAACCAAAATCGGGGCGTAGCGCAGCCTGGTAGCGCACTTGACTGGGGGTCAAGTGGTCGCAGGTTCAAATCCTGCCGTCCCGACCACATATCAATCCATTAGCATCCGCTAAAGCCCTCAAAGCCCTGTTAATTTGGGCTTATTTGTTTATACTTATTCGATAACAGCCAATTTAATACGGTATAAATCCGGAATAAAGATGGTCGAAATTGCGGCTTTATATCGATTGTAGTTTTATGCCGTCAGCAGTGATGGGAAGTCTCTATGGGTCAGTTAACAGCAACAGCCTCTATAAAAGCTTGGTTTGGTCGAATAGCATTCTTTGTTTCCAAAGGATCTGATGGTACTCAATCCAGTCACACCTCAGATTTTCGAACTACAACCGATGACATGAAATCAGGGGGATATATATTTCCCAATGGTGACATCATTACCGGTGACTTTGCGGACGGCAAAAGGACCGGGCAAGGGAGATATATATTTTCCAACGGCCATGTCTATCATGGTAATTTTATAGATGGTAAAAGAACAGGGAAAGGAACGTATAGATTTTCTGACGATGAGAACTATCAGGGTGATTTTGTAGATGGAAAAAGAACAGGAAAAGGGAAATACACCTTTAGCAACGGGCATCTTTATCAGGGTGATTTTGTAGATGGCGCAAGAACAGGCAAAGGGAAATATACGTTCACCAACGGTGAGATTTATCAGGGTGATTTTGTAGATGGAAAAAGAACAGGCAAAGGGAAATATACATTCATCAACGGACATGTGTATCAGGGCGATTGGCTAAATGACTCACGAACTGGCAAAGGAAAGTCAATATATCCTAATGGTGATATGTATCAGGGTGACTTTATAGCGGGCGAAAGGACAGGGCAAGGAAAGTACATATATGCCAATAAGGAATCCTATCAGGGAGACTGGGTCGAAGGTATAAGAAGCGGGAAAGGAGAGTCAACTTACTCTAGTGGAGCCACCTATCACGGTGATTTTGTTGATGGTAAAAGAATGGGCGAAGGCAAATATACCTTCGCCAATGCTCATGTATATCAGGGAACGTTTTTAAATAACAACTTTATGAGTTGAAATTTTTTTAGGTAAATTCATTAATAGAGAACCATAAACAACATTTACCTAACAACTGGATAGCTTCAATGTGTGTTTAATATTAACAGCACCATGTATTAGCGAGAATCTTCTATAAAAGGGGCAGCATCGTTTTCACAGTCAAGAGCTAACTTTCCAAGACCGAGTAATCTAGAGCATCGCAGCGGTATCTTTATTGACCTTTTCTGGGGCTAGGAGAAATGCTTGATCTGCTTTTGGTAGTCGGTACAGCCCAGTCGCCGCTGTGAGAAGTAAGATTTCGATGTGACCCCACTCGTTGTTCAGACCAAAAAGACAAGCGAAAGTCCGTTGCTAGCCGAAACTCTCTCCCGAGCATAGACCATACTGGGTCAGCTTGTAGACCTTTCAGCGACAGCCACTGAATGAGCCCTTCCATAAGCGAAATAAAACTTGATATACTGTACCGTCCAGACTGTTTAGTTTAAGGGAATTGTTTATGAGCACTGCTGAAAAGACACGTCTGCGTATTCGTCGTTCGGCACAGGTATTGGTCGCAGAGCATGGCGCTGGAAACTTGACAATCGATGCTATCGCGCGGCATGCCGGCGTATCAAAAGGTGGCCTGCTCTATCATTACGCCAACAAGCAAGCTTTATTGGAGGCTATGCTTGAGGACTTACTCTCTACTAGAAAGGCGTTATTCCTGTCGAGCAAAGCCCAACAGGGCCAAACCGCTCAGTTGAAGGCAATGATTAATACTGAATTTTCCCTAACCCTGGTCGAGCGCGCTACCGCCAATGCAATACTGGCTAGCGGTGCCGAAAATCCTGCCCTGTTAGAACCTGTCCGCGAGTATTTTACAATCCTGTTTGATCATCTGGCGCAAGGTGCGAACGATCCTGATCTTGGCACAACCGCAATACTTGCCGTGCAAGGTCTCCAACTACTCGAAACCTTGGGGCTCTATCAGTTTGAATCCGCGGATAAAGACAGGTTGCGGCTTCGTCTTTTAGCGTTAGTCTCATGAAATTGTCTTTGTGCTTGGTCCTCTATCTGATACTGATAGGCTGCAATGAAGCCTCTCCTGAGCAGACGATTCTAACTATGGCGCGACCGGCAAAACTGTATGCAGTGAAAAATACCGTTAAACCAATTGAGCATCAGCTTTTCGCTCGCGTTGATAACCGCGACAGCCTCGATCTGAAATTCGAGGTATCTGGCCAACTCATATCCCTGCCAATTCGTGCCGGTCAATCGATTAAAAAAGGCGAGTTGATCGCGGCACTCGATGCCCGAGAACATAAACTGGCGCTAGATTATGCCAATACCTCTCTCAGTCTGGCCACACAAAAACTGGCAAGGATGGAGAAACTCTATGGCAGAGGTATGGTCTCCAAATCCACATTCGATGAGGCGAGTACGCGACATAAACTTATGCGTATTGATCTTGAGCAGGCCAAGGAGGTTGTTAGGGACAGCCAAATACTGGCACCTTTTGACGGCATTGTACTGCAACGTTTGAAACAGAATTACAGCGCCGTGGTTGCCGGCGATGTGATTGCACGACTGACCCGTTCAGACACACTCGAATTGGTCACCGATTTACCGGAAATTTTGCTCGAAACGATTAACCAACAGGGTATTAACTCAGCGTACGCACGATTCACCGCACATCCAGACCGCCAGTGGCCACTTACATGGGTCGAACAGCATGCCCAGATAAGCCCGGGCATGCCAGTCTTCGAGACGCGCTTTATCCTCGATAAACTCCCCCATTGGCAGCCTTTACAAGGTATGACTGCACAGATAGTTTTACAGCTAACGCCTACTTTGCAACAAACATTAGTACCAACGGCCGCCCTGCAGGCAGACGTCGATGGCAGCTTCTTCGTCTGGATTACCTCAGCCCCAGACTACACCGTCAACAAGAGACCGGTGGACGTAGGCACACCCTCACCCGACTGGGTGCCCGTTATCGCGGGCTTAACTCACGGCGACACGGTGATCGCGGCAGGGGGTTCCTCACTTCGGGAAGGTGACAAGATTCTTCCGTTACATAGCCCAGTGATCAGGTGAAGTCATAATCATGACTGAATTCGCTCTAAAAAATCCGCTGTATGTTTGGTTGCTGACGCTTATCTGTGTGGTAAGCGGTTGGTATGGCTTGGAAAACATTGGGCGGCTAGAAGATCCTCCCTTCCCCATCAAACAGGCCTTTATTCTGACTCAGTATCCGGGTGCTTCAGCACTTGAGGTCGAGCAGGAGATCAGCGAGAAGATCGAACTGTCACTGCGAGAGCTACCCTGGATATCTCGCATGGAGTCACGCTCTGTATCTGGGCATTCAGAGGTTGAAGTTGAGTTGCATCGCTGGGTTACGGCAGAGCAGGCACCGCAAATATGGGACGAGCTTCGGCGCCGGGTCTCGGAGGCAGCAGAGCGCCTGCCTCCCGAAGCCCAGACACCCCATGTTGAGGACGATTTTTCAGATGTTTATGGCATTCTATACGCAGTGACGATGCCCGAGGGCTATTCAATCGCGGAGTTACACGACGCGGCGCGACTATTGCAGAGTCGATTGCAGATGATCAAACATGTCGCCAAGGTTCAGATTGATGGGTTGCCAGAAGAGAGAGTCTACCTCGATTTTAATGATGCCCAACTGATCCAGCTTGGTATTTCCCGTGACGCACTCTTTGATAAAATACGCGCGGAGACCGCACTTTATGGCTCCTCGTCACTGCGCTACGGCGATCGGCGAATGCGTATCGCACCCACTATGCCAGAGACCAATATAGACCAGCTTGGTAAGATTCTAGTAGGTCATAGCGGCTCCTCCTCTGTGCTGCCGATAAGTGCTTTGGCTGATATTTCTAGAGTCGAAACCGATCAGCCCAAGATTATCATCCGCCACAACAACCAACGAGTCTTCACCCTTGGCGTGTCTGTCATCACCTCGGCCAATGTTGTCAGCGTGGGCAAAGTTGTTGAGCAGCAGATCTATGCCTTAAAAAAGTCACTACCGGTTGGCATGGATATTCAACCTGTGTATGAGCAACATCGCGTCGTCGATCGCACCATCAGCCGCTTTTTGGTCAATCTATCCCTGTCGATTTTTACGGTCATTATGGTGCTTTGCCTATTCACTGGTTGGCGTGCTGGCCTGCTAGTGGGCGCTGTGTTATTAGTCACTGTCCTTGGCACCATCGGGTTCATGGCAGCCACAGGCATTCAGCTCCATCGAATTTCCCTGGCTGCGTTGATGATCTCGATGGGTATGCTCGTCGACAATGCTATTGTGGTTGCCGAAGGTATGGTGACAGGCATGCAGCGGGGCCAAACTACCCGGGAAGCCGCGATTCAAACAGTCGTCAATACTCGCTTGCCTCTGCTCGGTGCGACCATCGTCGGTATGGCTGCGTTTTCACCCATTGGTCTGTCTAGTGATTCCACAGGACAGTTCATGGGTTCGCTATTTTATGTGGCTGGGGGATCGCTGTTACTTAGCTGGATTTTATCGGTCACCCTCATTCCTTCGCTGGGCATCCATTTGTTGCGGCCAACGACCTCGCCCCAAGAGGAGTCGACGATTTACAATGGTTGGTTATATAAGCTTTATTCGCAATGCCTGTCCGTGGCCTTAAACAATGCACGCCTTTGTTTTGTCGGGCTATTAGTTATAGCGCTGACAGGACTGATGGGCTTTAGCTCGCTAAAACAGGGATTCTTTCCCAATCTGCCGACCCCAGTCTTTTATGTCGACCTCTACTTTCCTGAAGGTACCGACCTTCACGCCACTGAACAAAAAGCTGCACAGCTCGAATCAAAACTGGCCAAGCATGCCAAGATTACCGATATTACCGCTTGGGTCGGCAGAGGTGCATCCCGCTTTACCGTCGTCACGATCCCGGAACGGCCAAATCAAGCCTACGCCCAATTTGCCATCCGCGCTGCCAGTGTCGAAGATGTCGACGAGCTAGTGCAATTTAGTCGGCAACTGTTAGCCGGCGAACTCGACTTAGATGTCATGGTTCGACGTGCCGAAATGACCCCAGGTGGTGCATGGAAACTAGAAGCCCGATTCTCGGGCGATAATACAGTTATTCTGCGTTCCTTAGCGCAGGAATCATTAACGATTTACCAGAAGGCGGATCTGATTGATACTCGCTCCGACTGGCGACAACCTACCTTAGGGTTAGCGCCAACTATCGATGCCGAGCGTGCGCAGGCGAGCGGTGTCGACCGACAGGACATTGCCGAAGCTCTCGCCTTTGTCACCACGGGCTCGCTCGTTGCCGTGCTGCGCGACAGTGACAAACAGGTGCCTATTATTGCGCGCAGCCAGCTCAAGCCCGGGCAGCACCAGCTCCTTGATGGCCATGTCTGGAGTCGAGGTCAACAAAAATACATACCGCTGCGTCACGTGATAACTGAACCTACACTAATTACTGAGGACGCAACCATTATTCGCCGCAGCCGCAGCCGCGCCCTGACTGCCCAGGCGAACCCAGCTCACGGCAGCACTGCAGCCAAGGCCTTGACCCTCGTTCGTGCCGATATTGAGGCCATAGAACTACCCGAGGGATATACGCTGACATGGGGGGGGGAATACGAAGCTAATCAAGTCGCCAATGAGTCTTTGGGCACCAAATTCCCGCTAGCACTACTGGTCATGGTGATCACAACGCTGGTTATTTTTGGACGTATCAGGCAGACCATCGTTGCTTGGAGCTGCCTGCCGCTGCTGCCAATGGGAGTACTCAGTGCTCTGCTGATCACCCAGCTACCTTTCAACTTTCCGGCACTGCTGGGTCTCATTGGCTTGATTGGTATGCTGCTGAAAAATGCGATCGTTATGATCGGTGAAATCGATCGCCGAACAACGGCAGGAGCCCTCGATCGGTCGACCATCATCTCTAGCTGCGTGTCACGCTTTAGGCCTATTATGTTAGCCGCCATGACCACAGTCGCAGGCATGGCACCGCTGCTAACGGACGTGTTTTTTCAGTCCATGGCAGTCACTATCATGGGTGGATTAGCAATATGCTCAATACTGTCACTGGTATCCATACCGGTGGTCTACGCGTTAGTGCATGGGAAAAAGGTCAATGTTTAGGTAAGTGTAGGAACGTCACATCGCAGAACAATCGATGGTGCTCGGCGTGATTAATGCCTAAACCAGAAACCTATCCCATCAGGGTCTTGCCATCATTACCTAGCACTCAGTATCAATAATGTTTGATTAGCTATGTGGCGAGCAATCTTTTCTGGGCCCAGGAAAAAAACGATTGGTCTGCTTTTGGTAGTCAGTATAGCCCGGTCGCTTCTGCGCGGAATAATACTCCGATGGTACTGCGCCTGTGATGTAGACTAAGGAGGCATACATAAAGCCGGAGGCCATTAGCAGCCCTAATCCTAGTAGATACCACACTGGATCAGTTTCTAGCCCTCTTAGCGACAGCCACGATGGAATCGCAGCGATTACTAGACCATTCCATACCATCCATTCGGCAAAATAGTTGGGATGCCGGCAGTACTGCCAAAGTCCGACATTGCAAACTTGGCGTTGCTTCCCCGCTTTTTTCATGGCTTTAAGAAAACTTGCCTTTTGCAGGTCGGCCACAGATTCCATCGCAAACGCCAGTGCCCATATGACCAGCCCCACGATCTCTAATACTGAGAAGTATGGATTGCTATTTGAGGCAACTATAAAGAGGGGGAACGCCAAAAATGAGGCGTTGGCCAAGCCCTGAGCAATAGCGTCTACCTGCAACGCTAATGCCGTATTCGTTTTACCCTCTTTTTCCCAGACTAGGCGTTGATATTGATACCGCGGAAATTCTTTATTCAATAGCCCCAGACGCCACATTTTCAATGCTCCTAGGCCCATACGGAGTCCAATCAAAATCATCACTGTACTGACAACGAGAGAGCGCAGCCAATACCCTTCACTGAAGTACAGGCTGATGACACCCATCAAGACTAGACCCCAGGGCCAACCAATATCCACATAACTCATGCGACCTGTGCGCCAAATCGGTATGCAAACCACTAGAGTAAACAGCACAATCTGCCCCAAGCTGTTGAGAAGAGCTAGATCGTTAAATGTGTTAGTCCCTAAGATAAAAACCAACCCAAGCAGGAAAGGATAAAGGGGGCGCCAGTATTTCATAATTGATGCTCACTCAGCGGCTGAACCCAGCCTAACCATTAGATTGACCAGATTTCGCGATTTCGCGGGTCAGTTTATACGACCTTTGTAAACCATGTGTGCCTTTTATCATGCCGTTGACTCTGATAACGGCTAATCAGCAAAAACCTGTTTTAAGTGGCCTTGATTTAGCTTCTCTGTGAACAGCGACACCAGCGTCATAGCAATAACACCACAGGCCAGTGCGAGAGTCGTACAGGCCTAGAGATTAATCGACTGCGACTGCAGCCTAAAAGCGTCTGATCTATAGCTATCGCCGAGGTATTCAGGAATTGTCCTCGACCCAAATGCCTCACCTCCTCGCCGGATAGAGACTATAGTCACCCAGACACCTACAGAGATTCCGAGGGGTTACAGCAGCACCCATAGCGAGGATATTCCCGCGGAATATGCAAGAGCAGGCAAGCCGAGATGGGCCGCACCTGAGGCTGCGGTCGCGGTCATGGCCAGAGCTAGAAAGACAGGACCATAGCCTGCACGAGCGGTGGCAAAATCGTCACTATTTTGCACGCGCGACATACCAATGATAGCGAAACCGACCATTAGCCCATAGATAGAATGAAGAAAAGACAACCCACAAAAATAATCGGTTCTAAACCAAGCAGAACCATTGTTCCTTGCTAAGCGCGCTATTGTGTCAACAAGCTGCCTCGAATCAGATAGTCTGTAGACAGGGCCACTCATCTAATTGTAATGGCTATCTATGGCCCCAGCAAACGATCCTGCCCCTATAGTAGCGCATTCAAAGGCTAGCTCTCAGACAGCAATTGCAGGGCATTAAGTTAATAGTGATAGCGGGGGATGACTTATTGTTACCACGCTGCTGTTCGGAGCCGGATTGTTTTAGCCGCGGTATGTCGGGGCTTGTTCAGTACCGAACCAGCCAGTAAATTGACTGCAACACCTAACGTATTAGGAGATATTTCTTGTCGGCCGGGCCTTATTGATATCAGGCAGTAATCAGCACTGTTTATTGGTCAGTCAGCGCCGCCAAAACCTCTTCTAACTCAGCGATAGTTTGATCCAATAATTGCTTGTGCGGTGTCAGTTCTTTCTTTGACTCGCCCTCAAGCCGCTGACGCGCACCGCCAATCGTAAACCCTTCTTCATACAGCAGTGATCGGATTTGACGAATTAACACGACGTCCATACGCTGATAATACCGGCGATTGCCACGGCGCTTTACCGGACTGAGACTGGGGAATTCTTGCTCCCAATAACGCAAAACATGTGGCTTCACGCCACAGAGTTCACTAACCTCACCGATGGTGAAATAGCGCTTTCCCGGGATGGTGGGAAGTTGGTTATTGTTACTTGGTTCCAGCATAGTTTTCTACTAGTGCTTTTAATTTTTGGCCAGATTTGAAGGTGACTACCCGGCGCGCAGATATCGGTATCTCTTCACCGGTTTTAGGATTCCTACCCGGTCGACTCTTTTTGTCGCGAAGCTCGAAATTACCAAATCCTGAGAGCTTCACCTGGTCATTACCTTCTAGGGCAGTACAGATTTCACTATAAAACATCTCAACGATTTCCTTGGCTTCTCGTTTATTGAGCCCAAGTTCCTCGAACAACATTTCTGCCAGATCGGCTTTTGTTAACGCACCCATGTTCTAACACCTGCATTCAGACTCTGTGTAGGACCTGACAATCGTCAGCCCCTGAGTTCAGCCTTATACTTATTACCGAGCTCTACAACTACTCGATCTATTGCTTGATTAATCTCTTCGTCGTTAAGAGTGCGCGAACTGTGCTGAAACGTCAAGCCCAGAGCAATACTTTTTCCTTTATTTTCAATGTCTTTGCTCTGATACACATCAAACAACTTTAAATGTATTAGCTGCTCACCTGCGACCGCTTTGGCAGCAGAAATGAGTTCAGAAGAGGTGACAACATTGTCGACAAAAAACGCTAAATCACGGCTAACTTCTGGAAATTTGCTGACTTCCTTATGTTTTGGAAGCTTACTTTTCGCTATTTTTTCGACATCGACCTGAAACAGATAAACTGGGGTATTGATACCCTGATCAGCCTGTATTTTTGGATGTAACTGCCCTACCCAACCGACCTGCAGACCATTGCGTGACAGCGCTGCGCTCTGTCCGGGATGCAGTGCCGGATGTATGCCGGCGTCAAATGTAAACTCAGCGGCTAGTCCGGTAATCCCTAACAATGACTCCAGATCACCCTTAATATCATAGAAATCGACTTTGTCTTTATTTGCCGTCCAACCGGTTGATGTCCGAGCGCCGCAAATTAATCCGGCAAGAGCCATGTTCTGAGCGAGACCTAATACCGCGCCAGTCTGTCCGTCGCTAGCGGGAACAAAGCATTGTCCGGCCTCAAAGATGCGTACGCGACTCTGCTGGCGGTTAAGGTTGTAAACGGCCGTTTGCAGTAACCCTGACCAAAGACTGGTGCGCATCACTGCCATATCCGCGGATATGGGATTGGCCAGCGCCACCGGCATCAGACCAGGATCAACCATTTTTTGTAGCGCAGGATCAACAAAGCTATAGGTAACGACCTCCTGGTAACCTTTCGCGACTAGATTATGTCTAAAGGCAGCCAGACCCTGAATAGTTTCAGGCTTGGCCTCTAAGGCCAGGGCCATAGTCGGCGTCGACGTAGGCAGTTTGTTGTAGCCATAGATACGCGCCACCTCTTCAACCAAATCCTGTTCAATATGTATGTCAAAACGCCAGCTAGGTGCCACCCACGTTGAGCCGGTATTATTGCGCTCGACTAACATGAGGCCGAGACGGAGCAACATATCGTCGACCTCCGCAGCTGGAATGGCAACACCCAGTTGCTGCAGAAGCTTCTGATCACGCAAGTTAATGGTCGCGGGCTTGGGGAGATGTTCGACGGACTCTTCAACCCGGACAGGACCTGCTTTACCACCACAGATTTCCAGCATCAACGCCGTGGCACGCTCAATAGCGGCAACCTGCAACTGAGAATCAACGCCACGCTCAAAGCGGTGGGACGAATCCGTGTGTTTGCCGTAATTACGCGCCTTGCCCGCAATCGCGAGGGGATTAAACCAGGCGCTTTCAAACAGTATATCGGTCGTGTCATCACCAACAGCCGATTTATCGCCACCCATAATACCCGCCATGGCTAGCGCCTTGCTTTGATCGGCAATGACTAGGGTATCCGTTGCCACAACCACCTCAGACCCGTCTAGCAGTGTTAAGGCCTCGTCGCGCCCCATACGCACGACTATGCCGCCGTCTATCTTGGCGAGATCAAAGGCGTGCATCGGTTGGCCTAACTCTAGCAGTACATAGTTAGTCACATCAACCGCAGGACCCAGACTGCGGACACCACTGCGACGCAATTTTTCCTGCATCCACTGGGGTGTTGGCTGACTCAGATCAAGACCTCTAATAATCCGGCCCACATAGCGCGCACAGGCGTTTGGAGCCTCTAAGGTTATCTCGACTGCATCGTGAATCGCCGCTTCGACAGGCGCGCAGGCTTGCTCTGTGACGGCAGCCTGATTGAGAACCCCTACTTCTCGAGCTAAACCTCGAATGCTTAGGCAGTCGCCTCTGTTAGGCGTCAAATCAACATCAATAATATTATCATCAAGGTCTAGATACTGAACAAGATCGACGCCCACAGGCGCATCGACAGGCAGCTCCCAGAGGCCACTGTCATCATCGCCCAACTGGAGCTCAGCTTGCGCGCAGAGCATGCCGAAAGATTCAACACCGCGCAGCTTCGCTTTTTTAATACCGAAGTCCCCAGGCAGTTTGGCGCCCACGGTGGCAAAAGGCACTTTAATACCAACCCGGGCATTAGGTGCGCCACAGACAACCTGCACCACTTCACCGCCACTGGCAACCTGACAGACGCGCAGCTTGTCCGCGTCTGGGTGCTGCTCTACCGAGGTAATTTCACCGACTACCACGCCTGAAATACTCGGCGCTGCAGGTTCCACAGCATCGATTTCAAGACCCGCCATCGTGACCTGAGCCACTAAATCGTCGGTTGTAATCGCTGTATCGACTGATTCTCGCAACCAGGATTCACTGAATTTCATAGGTTACCCCAGTTTAAAATTGTTTAAGGAAACGCAGATCATTTTCAAAAAACAATCGCAAATCATTGACGCCATAGCGCAGCATGGCAAGGCGCTCGACCCCCATACCAAAGGCAAAACCGGTGTACTGGTCGGTATCTATATTACAGCTTTCAAATACATTAGGATGCACCATTCCGCAGCCCATAACCTCTAACCAACCCGTCTGACTACAAACGCGACACCCTTCACCGCCGCAATTGGTGCACTGAATATCAACCTCGGCAGATGGCTCAGTGAACGGAAAATATGAGGGTCTAAAACGCACCGGCAAGTCAGCCTCAAAAAAGGCTTTGAGAAACTGATCAATCACGCCTTTGAGGTCAGCAAAGCTGATGTTTTTATCGACGACCAAACCCTCAACCTGATGGAACATTGGGGTGTGAGTAATATCTGAGTCACAGCGATAGACGCGACCTGGACAAATAATGCGAATCGGCGGCGGCTGCTTTTCCATGGTCCTCACCTGTACAGGGGAGGTGTGGGTGCGCAGTACGGTGGTGGGATCGATATAAAAAGTATCATGCATGGCTCGCGCCGGATGATGGCTCGGAATGTTGAGCGCTTCGAAATTGTGGTAGTCATCTTCGATTTCAGGGCCAGTTTCAACATCGTAACCAATGCGGGTAAAGAATGCTTCAATACGCTCCATGGTGCGAGTCACTGGGTGCAACCCACCCATCTCTTCACCGCGGCCCGGCAGGGTCACATCAATAGTCTCACCGACCAACTTGGCATTGAGCGCAGCACTCTCCATGCGCTCTTTTTGCTGATTAATCTGTGCCTGTAATATCTGCTTAACCTCGTTGATCTTGGCTCCTGCAGCAGGTCTCTCTTCGTTAGATAGCGCTCCCAAGCCTTTAAGCAGTCCTGTGAGGCGACCTTTTTTACCTAGGTATTCAACACGCAAATCGTCCAACACCGACAACTCGGTCGCGGCTGCGATGGAGGCTTTGGCTTCGTTAGCAATCTGTTCCAGTTCAATCATTATCGGTCACCACATCACTCTGTGTTAGCTATCTTATTACTGATAAAAAAATAGGGAAAGAGCCATAGCCCCTTCCCTATTCGATTAGCTTTGTCATTACCTGCAAACTGCAAACAGTCAAAGCTCTTAACTAACCCTATATTCTAATCAAGGTCCTGCTTAAGCAAGGGCGGCTTTGGCATGGTTGACGACCGCACCAAATGCCGGCTTGTCATGGACTGCCAAGTCGGCAAGTACTCGACGGTCAAGCACGATGCCTGCCTTGCTCAATCCGTTGATTAGACGGCTATAACTCAAACCCTCTACACGTGACTGTGCATTGATTCGGGCTATCCAAAGTCTGCGGAAGGTGCGCTTCTTTACACGACGGTCACGATAAGCATACTGCTTAGCTTTAGTCACTGCCTGAACAGCTACACGATAGACGCGACTGCGCGCTCCGTAATAACCCTTTGCTTGCTTTAATATTTTCTTGTGTCGGCGATTCGCTTCGACACCGCGTTTTACTCTAGGCATATTATGCTCCTACCAAAATTTAGTTAAGTGACTTAAACGTTTCGCAACATGCGATCGACACGGGGTTTATCCGCAGCATTCAGAATGCTGGTACCACGAAGTTGACGCTTGCGCTTAGTAGTCATTTTGGTAAGAATATGGCTCTTGTGCTGGTGCTTGTGCTTATAACCTGAAGCCGTTTTCTTGAAGCGTTTTGCCGCTCCACTATGTACTTTTGCTTTTGGCATTGCTGTTCTCCACTATTGAGAGGTTTATAAAATCAACAAGAGACGCCCGGACAGCCTGCCAAAAACGTTTGGCTGAGCGCGGGTCGCGCTATATACATCCTGTTGCTGGTGCTACTTTTTGTGCATCTTACGTTCTACCTACTTCTTTTTACTTCGTGCCGCCAGCACCATAATCATCTGCCGACCTTCCATCTTTGGATGCTGCTCAACTTGAGCCAGTTCTAATAAATCTGCCTCAATACGCTTCATCATATCCATACCGAGTTGCTGATGGGCCATTTCACGTCCACGAAAGCGCAACGTAACCTTAGCCTTGTCACCATTTTCCAAGAAGCGGGTCAGATTACGTAACTTAATGTCGTAATCGCCTTGGTCGGTTCCTGGACGAAATTTCATCTCTTTAACTTGAGTCTGCTTCTGCTTCTTCTTTTGCAGGGCAACCTTTTTCTTAATATCAAAGACGTGTTTGCCATAATCCATTATTTTACAGACTGGAGGCTCCGCATCAGGGGAAATTTCCACTAGATCGAGCGTCTCTTTCTGAGCCGCTGATATCGCTTCGGTGATGCTAACAACACCTACCTGGCTACCATCTGACGCGACCAATCTCACTTCAGGGGACGTAATATCGTCATTAAGACGCGCCCGCTTGCTGTCTTTTTTAATAAGCTACTCCGTTTCTGTGTCAAAAATACGCCCGCGTTGTTCCGATTCTTGGGAAAACATAGCTAAAACCTGATCTAGTGACAGGCTGCCAAGGTCTTTTCCATCCCGATTTCGGACCGCTACCGTGCGCGATTCTTTTTCTTTATCACCAACAACGAGAATGTAAGGCACTCGTTGCATAGAATGACCGCGGATTTTAAAGCCGATCTTCTCGTTTCTCAAGTCACAAATCACTCTAAAGCCATTATTTTGCAATGATTTAGTCACTTCTTGCACATAATCGGCCTGAGAGTCGGTAATATTCATGACAACCGCCTGTTCGGGTGCCAACCAGAACGGAAATGCGCCCTCGTAGTTTTCGATCAAAATCCCGATAAAACGCTCAAATGAACCCAATATGGCTCGGTGTAACATCACCGGAACCTGACGACTACCATCTTCAGCAACATACTGCGCATCGAGACGACCCGGCATTGAAAAATCTACCTGCACTGTCCCCAATTGCCAGACGCGACCGATGCAATCTTTTAGCGAGAACTCAATTTTTGGCCCATAAAAAGCGCCCTCACCGGGCAGCTCTTGCCAAGGGAGACCTTTGGCATCTAGTGCATCTGCCAACGCATTCTCTGCACGGTCCCAATCTTCATCTGAGCCGACACGACTCGGCGGACGCGTGGACAGCCGATAGATAATCTCGTCGAAACCGAAGTCCGTATAGACCTGGTGGAGAAAATCAATAAATTGGGCTACTTCCGGCTGAATCTGTTCTTCGGTACAGAAAATATGTGCGTCATCTTGAGTAAACGAGCGCACGCGCATAATACCGTGTAGCGAACCCGAGGGCTCGTTACGGTGACATGAGCCGAATTCTGCCAACCGCAAAGGCAGGTCTCGGTAGCTTTTTAAGCCCTGATTAAACACCTGCACATGACAGGGACAGTTCATCGGCTTAACCGCATAATTGCGGTCTTCGGTTTGCAGAGTAAACATGTCATCACCGAACTTATCGGCATGACCAGATTTCTCCCACAGACTAAAGTCAACAATCTGAGGCGTTTTAATTTCCTGATAGCCTTGCTCGCGCTGCTTGACGCGCATATAGCTCTCAATGGTGTTGTAGATACTCCAACCCTTGGGATGCCAAAAGATCGAACCTGGCGCCTCTTCCTGCATATGAAACAGATCAAGTTTTTTGTTGATTTTACGGTGGTCACGCTTCTCAGCCTCGGCGATGCGGTTGATATAGGCCTTGAGCTCTTTCTTACTAGCCCAGGCCGTACCATAGATCCGCTGCAACATCTCATTGTCGCTATCGCCACGCCAATAGGCTCCGGCCACTTTCGTCAGCTTAAAGGCAGGCAGTTTTGCTGTAGAGGGCACATGAGGGCCACGGCAGAGATCGATAAAATCACCCTGGCGGTAGAGACCAATAGGCTCACCTGCAGGAATGCTCGCAATAATCTCAGCTTTGTAGACCTCACCTATACCTTTAAAGAACTCAACCGCTTCGTCTCGATCCCATTCTTCTCGGACAATACTGTGATCGGCCTGAACTAACTCAGTCATGCGCGCTTCAATAGCCTCTAGATCCTCTGGGCTAAAGGCGCGCTCAAAGGCAAAATCATAATAAAAGCCGTCTTCAATCACCGGCCCTATCGTCACCTGAGCGGAGGGAAATAACGACTTAACCGCCATCGCCAGCAAGTGCGCGGACGAGTGACGAATAATATCCAACGCCTCATCCGAACGATCAGTGACAATCGCCAAGGTCGCATCGCCTGTCATGACATAAGAGGCATCGACCACCTCACCATTAACGACCCCTGCAAGAGTCGCTTTGGCTAAACCAGCACCGATATCAGCAGCCACTTCTGCGACAGACACGGGGTTATCAAAAACGCGTTGGGAACCATCAGGCAGGGTAATTGAGGGCATAGATCTTTCCTTTTCAGTGGTGACCCATACCAGGGGCCACATGATTTAAATTTAGTAAGCGCGCATTTTACCCTGAATAACAGTAGTTACAAGGGCGCAGTGAATCACTTGAATTTTGTGCCAACCCTGCAAGACGGCGCCTCTAAATAGTACAAAACTATCATAGCTATTGCTTTTATTACCTTTATTGATCAGGCGCAACTATCTAATCTGGATAAATGGGTGGAATGAAGATACCACTAGACTAACGTAGTCAAGATAACCATAAAGCTTACGGAGTTGACATGAAAACACGACATTTAGTAACAACGGCAATGGCGGCTATGTTAGCGACAGCAGTCGCTCTCCAAGCCAACGCAGCTGAGCAAGTAAAAACTAACAGCTTCTGGTGGCCCGACCAACTGAATCTCTCACCATTGCGCGACCACGACGGCCGCTCAAATCCGCTGGGCGAAACCTTTAGCTATGCCAATGAGTTCAGTGCGCTGGATCTGGCAGCGGCCAAGCAAGATATCAATGCTGTGCTCACTCAATCCCAAGACTGGTGGCCAGCAGACTACGGTAACTATGGCCCTTTCTTTATCCGTATGACATGGCACAGCGCCGGCACCTACCGCACCTTAGATGGTCGCGGTGGCGGTGACGGAGGACAGCAGCGCTTTGACCCACTTAACAGCTGGCCAGATAACGGCAATCTGGATAAGGCAAGACGCTTATTGTGGCCGATTAAACAAAAGTATGGCCAGGCTTTGTCCTGGGGTGATCTCATGATTCTGGCGGGCAATGTAGCGCTGGAAAATATGGGTTTTGAAACCTATGGCTTCGCTGGAGGGCGCACAGATGACTGGGAGCCAGATGTGGTTTATTGGGGGCCAGAAGTTGAAATGCTAGCCAGCGACCGCCACAGTAAAGACGGCAAGCTGCAACGTGCGTTGGGCGCAACTCATATGGGCTTGATTTATGTGAACCCAGAGGGACCAAGGGGTGTGCCAGATCCAGTAGCATCCGCGAGAAATATTCGAGTTACCTTCAATCGCATGGCGATGAACGACGAAGAAGTTGTTGCACTGGTTGCTGGCGGCCATACCTTCGGCAAAATGCATGGCGCCCATAAAGCAGGCAAATGTTTAGGTAAAGAGCCGGGGGCAACTCCAATTGAAGCCCAAGGTATCGGCTGGAAAAACAGCTGTGGCAAAGGCCATTCAGAAGACACCGTAACCAGTGGTCTGGAAGGCGCCTGGACTCAGGCTCCGACGCAATGGACGACGCTGTATCTGTCCAACCTGCTTAACGTTGAGTGGACGCAGACCCGCAGCCCAGCCGGTGCAATTCAATGGATCCCAACAGATGAGTCACTGCACAACTCTGTGCCTGACGCCCATGTCGCAGGTAAATTTCATGCGCCTGTTATGACCACTGCAGATCTGGCACTTAAATATGACTCAGAGTACAGGCAGATTGCCGAGCGCTTTCTGGCTAACCCTGACGAATATCAACAAGCATTTGCCAAAGCATGGTTCAAACTGACCCATCGTGATATGGGCCCCAGAGCTCTATACTTGGGCGCGGAAGTGCCAAGCGAAGCATTGATTTGGCAAGATCCGGTGTCTGCACCAAAAGCCAGATCCTTGAGTGGCTACCAGATCAAAGTACTTAAAACGCGTATTCTCGCGTCTGACCTAACCGTATCAGAACTGGTCCGCACCGCATGGGCTTCAGCCTCTACCTTCCGAGCCAGTGACAAACGCGGTGGCGCCAATGGAGCGCGAATCGCACTTGCACCACAGAAAGACTGGGCGGCAAACAACCCTCAGGAAGTGGCTAAAGTGCTAGGCCAGCTAACCGAGATTCAAAACGATTTTGGCAATAATAAAGTATCTCTTGCAGATCTGATTGTTCTAGGTGGTGCCGCTGCAATTGAACAGGCAGCAAAGGCAGCAGGCATCGAAGTTAAAGTACCTTTCCAGTCTGGCCGTGGAGACGCTACCCAGGCTAATACCGACATTAACTCGTTTGGATTACTCGAGCCAAAAGCAGACGCATTCCGAAACTACTTTAATGCCAGTGAAGCCTACCGCTCGCCTGCAGAAATGTTGGTTGATAAGGCTGACCAGCTAAATCTGACTGTACCAGAAATGACTGTATTGCTTGGTGGCATGCGCGCTCTTAATGCAAACGCAGACGGCTCCCGGCACGGCGTATTTACCGACAAGCCAGGTACATTGAACAATGACTTCTTTGTCAACCTGCTAGATATGTCCACGGTATGGAAGAAGTCACACAGCGAAGAGCTTTATCAAGGCGTAGACCGTAAAACAGGTAAGTTGCTCTACACCGCGACGCCAGTTGATCTAATCTTTGGTTCAAATACAGAGCTGCGCGCAATTGCTGAAAGCTACGCCTTTGATAACGCAGAAGCAAGATTTGCCAACGCCTTTGTCAAAGCATGGGTAAAAGTGATGCAGGCCGACAGGTTCGATCTGAAGTAATAATATACATTGAACCCGCAGCACCATGACACCAAAGAGCCTCGATGACGTTCCATCGCGGCTCTCTGGTGTCCGCCTGAAATCCAACATACCGATTGCAATACAGACAGTATCAATCTATAAAAGCGTCCTACTTGAAGATCGAGAGCTGTACCGTGAAAATTTACGTGGATGCAGACGCCTGTCCATCCGTCATTAAAGACATTCTTTATCGGGTTTCCCAGCGCACTGGCATAGAACTGATTCTGGTCGCCAACCAGCCTCTGACTACCCCCAGAATTCCCACGGTGCGAACTATCCAAGTCAGCTCTGGCTTTGACGTGGCCGACAACCATATCGTGGAACTCGTCGAACCCGATGACTTAGTCATCACCGCAGACATTCCGCTGGCGTCAGATGTCATCGATAAGGGCGGCAAAGCGCTGAACCCGCGTGGTGAGCTCTACACTAAGGCTAACATAAAGGCGCGTCTCAATATGCGTGATTTTATGGACAGCATGCGCAATAGCGGTGTGCAGGTTGGCGGAGGGCCACCCCCATTAGCCCAACGCGACAGAATGGAGTTTGCCAACGCGTTGGATAAATATGTGGCGCAATTTAACGTCTAATTAACTACCGCTAGCATCCGCTCAATTTGGAATGCGGTAAATGGCCAGCCTTTTTCGTCGCCATTGGGCATCGCCACCACCGGGATACGCAGACCATAGACTTCGGTGAGACTGTCATCTTCAGCAATACTCACCTCAACTAGATCCCAGCCTTTCTGCGCCAACAATGGATCGAGGACCGCTTTGGCCTGCTCACAGAGATGGCACTGAGGTCCAGTGTACAAAATAAGCTGCTTAACCAAAGGTGCTACGCCGACTGATCTTCCATACATTGTGGATTTTGGGGTTTCTCTCAAAATCCATATCCAGCGCCTGAGCGGTAATATTCTCAACGGCAAACTGCCGCGTAATAAGCTCATCCATCTTAAATTTGCGGAAATTATTGGAGAAAATTAATAGGCCGTTGGGTGCCAGTTTGGTCATGGTGTCGCGTATCAACTCAGCGTGATCGCGCTGCACATCCAATACCTCCTCCATCTTTTTAGAGTTCGAAAATGTTGGCGGATCCAATAGGATCAAATCAAAATAATCGTTGTAGGTGGTTTCTTTAAGCCAGGGCAAGCAGTCTGCCCGCTCAAGCTGATGAACATTGGCATCCAAATCATTCAGTTGGAAGTTGCGTCCAGCCCAATCCAAATAGGTGTTGGACATATCCACGCTCAGAGTTTCTGATGCACCCCCAAGTGCGGCCTGAATAGTCGCCACAGCGGTATAACAAAACAGATTCAAGAATTTTTTGCCACGAGACATCTCGCCAAGCATTTTGCGCACTGGACGGTGGTCTAAAAATAACCCTGTATCCAGGTAGTCCGAAAGAGTCACTTCCAACTTGGCGCGACCCTCTGTCACCACGATGGATTCGCCCGGCTCTTCACTCATGCGCTGATATTGATTATCGCCCTTCTGACGTCGACGTTCTTTATAAAAAACCTTGCGACCCGCTTTTGGTGCAAAAACCTTGACGGCCTCTTTGACCTCGGCAAAACGCTCCCTCGCATCTTTCTCGGGAATAGTGGCTGGTGCCGCGTATTCTTGCACATGAATCGCTCCTTCATATAAGTCGATCGCCACACTGTACTCGGGCATATCCGCGTCATAAAGCCGGTAGCAGCTCACACCATTGCGCTTTAACCAGGGCTCTAGTCTGCGCTGATTCTTCTTTAGGCGATTGACCAGCATCACTGTGCCATCGGTCAACTCTCTAGCTGGAGCCGGCTGCTGCAGGCGCGCCGCTATCTGGGCAGACTTTGAGCGCATATCCTCAAACACTAGCAACTTACAGGGAAGAGTTCCATTAAATAGACTGTACTGCTTATGGGGACTCAAATCAGTCTCGCGAGCCAAGTCGAGGTTGCCGGTGAAGATAGCTGCACGCCAGCCTTGGAAATTCTTTTGTAGAACCGTACCCAACTTTTGATACAGGGGGATCAGTTCGTCAACATCACCCAGCCGCTCGCCGTAGGGAGGGTTCGTCAGCAGCAGCCCTTTTTCAGCGGTTGGCTTACCAAACTGGTCGATCGGTTTGTGCGCCAGACGAATATGGTCATCCAGCCCTGCGTTCTCGATATTTGCAGTGGTGTACTCAAGTACCCGCGGATTGGCATCGTAACCACGAATGTCTAGCGACAGGTTCTCCAACCCGACAACCTTACGCTGCTGAGCTTCCTCAAAAATCGACCCCCATAGCTCAGCATCATGTTGCAGCCAATGATGAAAACCGTAACTGGTGCGCAGGATACCCGGCGCAATATCTGCGGCCATCATAGCCCCTTCGATAATTAGGGTACCACTACCGCACATAGGGTCTAGCAGTGCACCGCCTTCAGCAGCTATCTCAGGCCAACCAGCCCGTAGCAAAAGCGCTACCGCGAGATTTTCTTTGATTGGCGCCGTCCCCTGCCCAGTTCTATAGCCACGGCGATGCAGACTCTCTCCCGAGATGTCTAGGGACACCGACACTCTGCCCTTGTGCTGGCGAACCTGAATCCGAATATTGGGGTTTTTGGTGTCGACATTGGGACGTTCACCCTCGACACGACGAATCCGGTCAACGATCGCATCTTTGACACGCTGTGAGCCATACATGGTGTTGTCGATCAGTCGCGAGGTACCGATAAAGTCAATCGCGATACTCTGCTGCGACGAAAAGTGACTCTCCCACTCGATATCATTGCACTGTTGATACAGATCTTCCGCTTCGTTGAGCATAAAGCTGTGTAGTGGCATCAGTATGCGATTGGCTAATCTTGACCAAAGGCAGGCACGGTAGGCCAACTCTAAGGAGCCTTGAAAATGGACAGCGGCCACAGTCTCCTTGCAACCAACGGCACCCAGCCCTTGCAGCTCCTCAGCTAATAATAGCTCCAGCCCTTTAGGGCAGGTAGCTAGCCAGTCTTTATGCTCATGGGCTTGGGTCACAAAAATGTCCTTTGATTACTTTGTGGAATAAAGCACCCCGCCGATAGAACAACAAGGTATTCGACATAGAGTGCTGTATTTGATCAACTGAAACAGTGCTTTTTAAGGCGCACATGATATAGCTCTTTAAACTATTTTGTTTGATAAATAACCGTCGCAGTTTGCATAGGCAGCTTTCTGCGTCCTTCTTTAAGCAACACTTGAAGCAGTGCAGCCTGTCGGTTGTATCTGTGTTTGAAATCGAAAAACAGGAGAATTTAGTGAGAAAACAGAAAAGAGACCTAGAACATCGCTCATACGTAAAAGGTTATCAGGCTGCCAATCAGGGCCGTTCATTGTCGACCTGTCCCTATCAAGACAATTCCGTCATGTCATTCCACTGGTCGCGTGGCTGGCGAGAAGGACGCGCAGACTATTGGGCAGGCTTCAATCAACAGGCATTCCAACAAAAGGCCATTAATTTGTGACCGCGCCCACTCTCATTAATGCTCTCGATAAATAGCGCGTCTACTGAATAATAAAATAGACCTAAAAATCATGTTGAAACAGGCTATCGCATGGTTCAGGTCGCTATAAGGACCCACTAAATGACCGCAACGGCTTACCCGTCGCGGTCATTTTTTTAGCTATCCTTTTCTACCGAGATTTTGCCGCATCTTTATTACAAGCTCGTGGTAATTGACTAGATCCTGCCTAGTCGTTAACTGAATCGGTCTCTAGTGCCGCATCGACCGATGATTGCACCAAACTTAAAAGTTCCCGCAAGGCCACAGAAATCATCGCGAAGTCGGGTGTTCCGCTGCGCCTTAAATCCTTAACCATTGATTTCCATCGGCCAATAAGCTGAGGGTGCTGAGCCTGCCAATTGCTCAATAATAGACCCATATCTGCTACCGTCGACGCCTTTAAGAGACAGGCCGTTAAACGTCTGCGCTGACCTTCGAGATCATCAACATAGGCTTCTCGGGCTAAATCTTGCCAGCGATTGTGTGGTTGCAAATCAACAATCTGCGCCATAAACCAATCTAGTGACAGGTATTCACCTAGCTTAAAGTTAAGTTCAGCCACCTGATGAATAGGCTGATTTAGGTGCAAGGCTGTATCGACAATACCCATACTCATAAACATGCTATCGGCGGCCGCAAGCCGTCCTGCCAGTTGATTCTCAACCCCAAGATCACTGAGGACCTGCTTCTCTGCGAGCCAGAGGTTGGTCCATTCCGCCTCATGTAGCTCTGGCAAATGCCAAAGTAAGTCTTGCATGGGTTGGCTGAATTGCTCAATCATCTCGGTGCAGTTGATATTCAGCCGGCGATTACGCAGCACCCAACGGGTAGTCCGGCGCGCGAGGCGAATCAAAATATGCAGCAATTCTAATTGCACCGTGGCCGGCAAATCCGCCTGCTCTATCTGCTCCCAAAGGCCATTAATATTAAGAGTGCCCATAACAATCGTGTAGGCTCGAATCACATCTCCTGCCGATCCACCGGTAAATTCCATCTGCCGGAAAAAGAAAGCAAAGCCAACCCGGTCAACCAAATCATTGGCCAGTTGTGTCGAGGCAATTTCCTGACGCAGCTGATGCTCCGACACCTCAGTGCCATAACGCTCAACCAGTGCCGGCGGAAAGGCTTTGCCAACTGAACTGGCCAATACCGGATCGCTCAAAAGGTCTGCTTCCAGCAGAGCTTCTTTTAACATCACTTTAGAATAGCAGGTCAAAACAGCTAGCTCTGGCCTTGTCCAGACCGGTTGCTGTCGATTTAGCCGATCGGTTAGCTGGTCGTCGGTAGGCAAAAACTCAAGTTCCCTATCGAGCTTGCCCTGACTCTCCAGCCAGGCCATAAATCGCTGGTACTCAGCATACTGCTCATCACTGCGATGCAGCGCTAAACTGATAGCCTGGGTTTGACGTACATTGTTGTGTAACACCAGCTCCGACACACTGTCAGTCATGGAGACTAAAAAGCTATTGCGCTCATCAACGGATAACTCGCCATTGACCACCAACTGATTGAGCAGGATTTTGATATTTACTTCATGATCCGAGCAGTCAACGCCTGCCGCATTATCGATAAAGTCAGTATTGCAGAGGCCACCTTTGAGGCAAAATTCAATTCGCCCGCGCTGCGTCATACCCAGATTACCGCCCTCACCAAATACTTGGCAACGCAGCGCTTTTCCATCAACACGTAGTCCGTCGTTGGCTCTGTCGCCGACCTCGGCATTGTTTTCCGAAGACGATTTGACATAGGTACCTATGCCACCATTCCAAATTAAATCAACTCGAGATTTTAGCAGCGCGGTCATCAGTTGGACGGGGCTGACGTCATCTTCCTCAATATCGAACCGCGCCTTAATCTCTGGCGTCAGTCGCAGTGATTTGGCCGAGCGAGAATAAATGGCACTGCCTTCAGACATCAATGATTTATCAAAATCGTCCCAGGTGCTACGCGGCGTTTCAAAGAGTCGCTGACGCTCTCCAAACGTGCGGGCAGCGTCGGGATTTGGATCAATAAAGATATGTAGATGGTTGAAAGCCGCCACCAGTTGAATGTGCTCAGATAACAGCATGCCATTACCGAATACATCACCCCCCATGTCGCCGATGCCTACAACAGAAAAATCCTCTGTTTGAACGTCTTTGCCTATCTCTCTAAAATGCCGTTGCACGGCAACCCAAGCACCTCGCGCAGTTATACCCATGCCCTTGTGGTCGTAACCGTGGCCGCCGCCAGAGGCGAATGCATCGCCGAGCCAGAAATTGTTAGCCGCGGAGAGTTCATTGGCAATATCGGAGAAAGTAGCTGTACCCTTATCCGCTGCTACCACCAGGTAGGGATCATCACCATCTCGGCGCACAACATCAATCGGCGGTACAACTTCACCATCGATAAGATTGTCACTGATATCAAGTAGCGCCTGTATATAGATCTTGTAACTGGCGATACCCTCCTGTAGCCAAGCATCTCTGCCTGCAGCCATAGAGGCCCGCTTGGCGACAAAGCCGCCTTTGGCACCCGTTGGCACGATGACCGCATTCTTTACCTGCTGTGCCTTGACCAGACCTAGCACTTCAGTGCGATAGTCTTCCAGACGGTCAGACCATCGCAGTCCACCGCGAGCCACCTTGCCTCCACGCAGATGAACACCTTCCACTCTTGGCGAGTACACGAAAATCTCAAAGGCAGGCCTTGGTTTGGGCGCCAGTGAGATCTCCTCTGCAGCCAGCTTGACCGAAATATAGGCCTTGTGGCTGCCGTCCTCCAAGGTTTGAAAGAAGTTAGTGCGCAGCGTCGCCTGAATCACTTCCAAATAACCGCGAATGACATTGTCTTCATTGATATTGTCTACTTCATCCAGTCCCTCAATAATTTTCCGTGCCAGACCTTCGACTCGTTCGGTACGCCCGTCACTCGCGTAGCGTGGGTCAAAGTAGCTTTTAAATAGAGCGACTAAATTGCGCGTAATATCCAGATAAAGAGCCAGAGTATCCGCAATAAATTGCTGGCTGTAGGGTAGCCCTAACTGCTTGAGATATCGGGCATAGAGGCGCAGCATAGCCACTGACCGCCAATCTAAACGTGCGCCAATAACGAGGCGGTTAAAGCTATCGTTCTCACCTTCGCCTTTCCAAACACTGCTCAGAGCATCTTTAAAACTACCCTGCACTGCCGATACATCTACATTTACGTCCAGAGAAAACGCCAGCTGGAATTCTTGCATCCAAACATCGCCATCCGTTTCTGGTGTTATTAAATAGGGGTGCTCCATTACCACGCGAAAGCCCAAATTTTCCAGCATCGGAATCATATCTGAAAGTTCTAATGGCTGATCGCGATGAAATAATTTTAACTGTAATTGGTTATTTTCACCCGCTTGCTTGTGCTCTAGGGCAATGGCTAATTCGCCAGAACTTTCAAGAGTATCAAACAGCTGGATGTGATTAACGGCCTCTATCGGGCTATAGCGTTCTTTATAGGCCGCCGGAAAAGCGCGTTGAAAGCGTCTTGATAGCGCGGCGCCCTCAATTTCTCCTGCCACCTGAGTTGCTGCATCAGTAAACTCGTCCGACCAGTCATGGGTGATCTGACGAACAATATGTTCCAACTGGGCGCTATCCACCTCGAGATACTTCTTACTGCGGATTTGGTAGACCAGATAAATTCTCACCAATACAGATTCGGGCAGAAACTGAGTCGTAAATTCACTTTCCACAGCATCTATTTCGGCGCCAATGGCCTGTTGTATTCTCACTCTTGCCCATGTGTTAAAGGCTTCTCTAGGCAGATAAACAATACAGGTAAAAAACTTATCGAAAGGATCTGGATGCATAAATACCTTGATCACCCGGCGCTCATAGATCTGCCAGATACCTATGGCAGTCTCGGCCAGGATTTCACGGTTCACAAAGAACAGTTCATCCCGAGGATGAAAGTCTAGTATTGCCATCAGAGCCTTACCATCATGGCTGGCGGGCTTAAACCCTGAGTTGTCCATCACCCAGTTAACTTTATTGCGCAGTAGCGGAATACGCTGGGGGCTGTAGGAATAAAACTGCGAGGTGTAAAGACCCATAAACCGCACCTCACCTCTGACACGGCCCTCGGCATCAAAGCGCTTAACCACCACATAATCAGAATATACATCGCGATGGACCCTCGAGCGCTGTGATGATTTGGTAATAGTGATTAACTCATCGCTCTCATAGAGCGCTCGCACGCCAGGGCTTAACTCTTCAGCTATCTCCTGACGGCGATCGCCACTGTATTTCTTTAACAGCCCATGGCGACTATTGGGAACTTCACTGAGGGACATGTTATCGCCGACCTTATCCATATCGAAATCAACGCAACCGGTAAAGGTAAAATAGCCCTTATGTATCCAACGTAAAAACTCCAAAGACTCTTCGAGTTGCTCTACTTTTGGCGCACATGCCTGTAGTTCAGCAATCAGACTCTCCACTCTCTGACGCATCACATCAAAGGCATCGACTGCCACCTCAACATCGTCTAACACAACAAGAAGCTCTTCACGCAGATCTACCAGTTCGCTGTCGGCATGGATGTCCACCTCAATCGTCATAAAAGCTTCACGCTCAGCCCCAGACACATAATCACTATGAATGCTTGTCACCGCTCCGTCGGCCTTGCGCACGGTCCAGACAGGATTACTCTGCAAGGTGAAAATGTTAAGGCCGCGACGATTGAGAACAATGCGCAATGAATCGACCAGAAATGGCATATCTCTCTGATTGATGTAAATGGTAGTATACGCGCTGTCCCAACCATCTAGCTGCTGTTTAGGGTTGAAGACTCTGATTTTAGCGGCTCTGCTAGCCGCCTCTGTGCTGAAACGACAAAGTCCCCAGAGACTCCAAAAAATGTGCTCAGCCGGTCGAGCTAAGTAAGCCGCATCTGGATAAAAATGCATGGCATTAGTAATAAAATTGTCAAACT
>Ga0209192_10000753_pt1 | contig 29369 bp, 48 predicted proteins | sample ArcticOcean_MG_C_11_FD_187433 | JGI IMG/M metagenome (GOLD analysis project Ga0209192, IMG submission 187433) | Marine microbial communities from western Arctic Ocean - ArcticOcean_MG_CB2_154 (SPAdes) (version 2) | ecosystem: Environmental > Aquatic > Marine > Oceanic | place: Arctic Ocean... | reverse complement strand
TACAATCAATCCAGCAGGCTCGAAGTTATGGATCAGTGACGGTTCTAACTTAAGACTATTTAATATGACCGGCGGTAGCCAAACAGTTACTTGGAGCGAAGTATTAACTACAGCATCTGTTATAGCACCGGTGGACATGACAGTGTCAAACAACTTAACAGTGAGTGGAAACTTACTGAGTAATGACATTACATCGGACAGCATTAGTATTGATGGCGATGCAACTATTACTGGAAACTTAACAGTTAGTGGTACAACTACCACAATTAATACAGCAACATTAAACATTGAAGACAACATACTTGTTCTTAACAGTGGATTCACAGGCGCCGACAACATAGTCGATGCAGGCTTCGAAGTTAATAGAGGCGATGAGACTAATGTTACATTCACATGGGACGAGAGCGAAGGTGAGTGGACATTTGGTGCAGAAACATTAGTAGCAGGATCGTTTACAGGTGACCTAGATGGTAACGTGGTTGGATCAATTAGACCAAACGGCGTACCAAACAATGTAACAGTAAGCGGTAACTTAGTAACCACAGGTGCTAACGTTATCGGTTTAAGTACAAGCAGTATTACAGAAGGCTCCAATCAGTATTACACAGATGCAAGAGCCAGAGCGAGTGTTAGTGGTAGCAGTGGTGTAAACTATAATAGCTCAACAGGTGCTATAACGGCAGACAGTGCTGAGATCAGAGGATTATTTAGTAGCGGTGGAGACATTGCATACAATAGTACATCAGGCTTCTTCTCATACACTATGCCTGACCTAGCAGTTAGCGACTTTGCTCTATCGGCATACAATGCCACTAATGATGTTTGGGATGATAACGATAGTACATTTGCTACTACTGGTAGAATCACAGATATGATTGGCACAGAGATTGCTAACGCATCTAGTATTGTTCACACAACAGGCACTGAAACTATAGCAGGTGCTAAGACATTTAGTACAGCCATAGTAGGTAACTTAACTGGTAATGTAACTGGTGCCGTTACAGGTACAGTTAGTAGTATTGCAAACTTTGACAGTGACAATTTAACAGAAGGGTCATCCAACTTATTCTACACTAACCCAAGAGCAAGACTGGCTGTTAGTGTAACTGATGCGTCAGGACAACTAGCATACAATTCAAGTACAGGTGTTATTTCTTTCACATCCGCAGGCGGTTCAGTAGCAGGTAGTACAACACAGGTACAGTTCAACAACAGCGGTAGTTTAGGTGCTGATGCTGGATTTACTTTTGCTGATGATACAGTAACAGTAGGCGAAACAAAGAGCATAGCATTCAGTACGTTCACAAACTACGATGCAATTATTACTACAGCAGACTACGGCAGTGACTTAGGTAGCATTACTTCAGCCACAGATGCACAGGTTGACCAAGGGTTCTTAGTTGAGGACAATGGCTTACCAGTGTTCCCAAGTTATAACGTGACAACGTTACCTAGCAGTTCTCCTGCAGGAGCAATGGTGTTTGTACCTAATGAGACTGGCGGTGCGGTAATGTGTTTCTTTGATGGAACTAATTGGCGTAGAATGACTGACAGAGCTATTGCTAGTTAAACCTTCCAGCGAAGCATTAAACTTTTTCTAACATCACCCTTATCAATCTTAGGTGCGGCATGCCAACTATGTGGATGATTAGTTGTGACTAGCATACAGTTTGGATAGAACGGTACACGACCAAACAGTTTAAAGTTATCTTCGTTAGTAGCAGAATGCGGATGGGCAGTACCTTCGTCTTGTATAGCATCTTGTTGTAAGTTATCACCTTCGTAAGTATACAGTCCAGTGCCATAATGTCTTTGGGTTAAATCATCTGGCAAGTATATCTGTCCGCTAATAGTAAATGGTGTATCATGGAATGCATCTACATGTATGTCAGTAATAACCAATTCTGAATCATCTGCCCAGAAGTTCGTAGTTGCTGGCACTGATACGTTGGTTGCATAATCAAACTTTTCAGCAAACAAGTCAAACAACTTAACAGTAAATGCTTCGTAGTCTTTGTTGTATTTGTTGTAAGCATACTGCTTTCTGCCATTGTTATTAGCATCTATTTCTAGTTCTGGATGTTGCTCAAACTCTTGTACAGTTCTATAGAAGTCAGACGTAAAGAACTCCGGTATAAACATATGAGGCCATGGCTCCATTATTACTTCGGTATCCTTGATACGCTGTTCTATGTGATTAAATTGATTTATAATATCCGTAAACATGTCTTCTCGTCATTGGTTTGTCTATGATTGGACTGCTATGCCAAGCGTGTATTGTCCTAGGCATAAAGTACATTGTGTTTGCTACGAACGGTACTTGGTCGATTAGAGTACAGTTTTCTCTGATTAAACTTGTATCTAAATCTGCAGGTATTTCGTTAGGCTTCCAAAACTGTGTGCCGTACTCTTTGATGCTATCATCTAACGGCAAATATAATCCGAATGTGATGTTAAACTTGTCGTAGTCAACATGCACATCATTAATAGTAAACTGTTCAGTGTCTTCCCAAAGCCATGCACTTGCTTCGTAGTCGCACTCTAATGCAAACTTGTCTGCAATAGCACACTTGACATACTCATCGTTGATCACTTTGTCAAACAAGAACTGATACACATCATTATGTTCTATGTCTTGCTGAGTTCGACCTGGTACCTCAATTGGATACATCTCTTGGGGCCAACTGGCTAGGCAGTTTAACAATAGCTCTGGGTGTAAGAAGTTATCTATAATTAACTTGTGGTCTTTGATTTGTGCATCAACTATACGTTGTAGACTCCATTCGGTCCACTCATGTAGTACAAAGTCATCTATGCTTTCTATCATACCATTCTCTAACAGTACGGGTAGCCTGGGGAACCAAGACACAGCATCAGTAAGTCCATGTGTGCAACTATTCATTAGTCCACATACGTTACACTTGATGCGAGGGTAGTCTGGGTTGTATTCAACTGGGTGAAAGGGTATGCCGTTCTTGTCTCTAGCCATTATACTTCTATTGATGCTTCGAACGTAAACGGGTCTTGATCTGGAAATTCTTCTATAAGTGCATCAGAAATACGGTTACCTTCTTCTTCGGTAATCTCTTCTTCTAATATAATTTCATGTATAAAGATAGGACCATCCTCATCTTCTTCTTCGTAAATGAGTACGTCAACTTCAACTCGCTCCGAGTTTTCAACGTCTAATCCTGTGACAAGTTTAGCAGGAACAACACTCTGCACGATATCGAAGAACTCGATAACATCGTAATCGTCTAATTCTTCTCTAGTATTAAATCTTACAAAGTGTTTTACAAACATGTTATTCCTTATTTTTACTTGTGCCAGCGTACAATCCAAACCATGCCGCTCCAGCACCAACAATAATACTTATCAAACCTGACTGCTCTAGGCTTGGGTTTTCTAGTTCCATGAACCACATCACCGAGTAATATAACAAAAATATGTATACACTAAGGAATGCCCTAGGGAATATTCTCCAAGCATCAACTGTCTGTGCAAGCCAAATCCATCTCTGCCATGGGTTCTGGCTACTATCAACCTGTTTTGTATCTACTTCTAACTCGATCTGTATAATCTTCTTTTCGACTTCTGACATGTGTTCTCCTACAAAGTGTGTCTTATGTTGTATTTATCATTGACATTGCCTAAATAAGCATGTATAATACATGCTTGTACATAAATATTTTTCACAGACACAGAGGACATCATGGCATTTAATAAGACATTCAACTCAGAAGAAATTGCAAGACTTAAAAGAGTAATCCAAGAAGGCGACCAAGTACTATATGAAGTAGACGCATTAACAGTAGGTTTAAGAGAAACTGTTAAAGCAATCGCTGAAGAAATGGATATCAAACCCGGTATTCTAAACAAAGCAATCAAGGTAGCACACAAGGCTAGCTTCGGTGTAGAAAGTGATAAGTTCGATGAGCTTGAAACTATCCTAGCCGCTGTTGGTAAAGATCAATTATAAGAAGGACAGTTAATGAGTTACGTTGATGCATGGCACGACCGTACTCGAGACATACTTCATGTCTCCGAGCGAGTTGGTAGTAAACGGGTTTTAGTCACACACAAACCTATTTACAATTTCTATTACAGTGACCCGAAAGGCACTTCAAGAAGTGTGTACGGTGATTCACTAACTGAGGTTAAGTGTGCTAACAACAAAGACTTTAAGAAGAACTGTGCTATTAATAGACAGCATGGATTGTTCGAGTCTGACATTAAGCCACTAAACAAAACTCTTGCTAAACATTACGAAGGCGTTGAGCAACCTAAACTACACACAGCATTCTACGATATTGAAGTAGACTTTGATCCTACTAGAGGTTTTAGTAGTCCAGAGGATGCCTTCATGCCTATCACGGCTATCGGTGTGTACATGGATTGGATGGACGCAATGGTGTGTCTAGCAGTTCCGCCTAAGACACTTAACATGGAACAAGCAGAAAGCATGGCAAAGCACATGCCTGAAGTGATTCTGTTTAAAGATGAGGCAGAGATGCTCAAGGTGTTCTTACAGTTAATAGATGATGCAGACATCATTAGTGGCTGGAACAGTGAGGGCTATGATATTCCTTACACTGTTAATAGAATCATTAAAGTGCTAGGTAAAGCAGAAACTCGTAAGATGTGTTTGTGGGATCAATTCCCAAAGCCAAGAACATATGATAACTTCGGCAGTGAGCGACAAAGTTATGACCTTATTGGTCGTGTACATTTGGATTATATGCAACTGTATAGAAAGTTTAACTATGAGGAACGACACAGTTATAGACTAGACTTCATCGGTGAAGTAGAGCTAGGTGAGAAGAAGGTAGCATACGAAGGATCACTTGATAGACTTTACAATCACGACTTTGCTAAGTTCTTGGAGTACAACATACAAGACGTTATGTTGATTGCAAACATGGATAAGAAGTTACAGTTCATTGACCTTGCTAATACTATTGCACATGACAACACTGTACTACTGTTTACTACAATGGGTGCTGTGGCAACTACTGAACAAGCAATCATTAACGAAGCACACAGACGTGGCATGGTAGTTCCAGATAGACCTAGACAAGGTAGAGACAAAGAGAACACTCAGGCGGCTGGTGCCCACGTGGCATTCCCACAAAAAGGATTCCACGAGTGGGTAGGCAGTATGGATATTAACTCCTTGTACCCTAGTGTGTTCCGTGCATTGAATATGGCTAACGAAACTATTGTAGGACAGATAAGACTGGACTACACTGATGATGAGATTGCCAGCAAAATGAAACTAGACAAGACTTCCTTTGCTGATGCATGGTTAGGCAAGTTTGGTACTAACGAATATGAACTAGTGATGTCCAAAGACGTAGACAAAGTAATGACACTGGACATGGAGGACGGCAACACAGTAGAGGTTACTGGTGCTGATGTTTACACACTGGTGTTTGATAGTGGTCAGCCATGGAGCATTAGTGCTAACGGTACACTGTTTAAAACAGATGTGCAGGGCATTGTGCCTGGATTACTAGAGCGTTGGTATGCTGAACGACAAGTGCTACAGGCTAAGAAGAAAGAAGCAGTAGGCAAAGAAGAGATTGCATTCTTTGACAAGCGACAGTTAGTTAAGAAGATTAACTTGAACAGTTTGTATGGTGCTATTCTTAATCCAGGTTGTAGATTCTTTGACAAACGTATCGGACAAAGTACTACATTAACGGGCAGGCGGATCACACGCCACATGGGAGCAGAGGTTAATAAAATGCTCACAGGAAAGTATGATCATACAGGCGAAACAATTATCTATGGTGACACTGACTCGATATACTTTAGTGCAACACCTGCCTTACCAGAAGGTATGGAGCTAGATATGGAAGGAGCAGTTAAACTGTATGACCAGATCAGTGACAAGGTATCAGATACATTCCCTGAGTTTATGATGAGAGACTTTGGTGTTACTAGAGACCGCGGTGCTATTATTAAAGCTGGTAGGGAAGTAGTTGGTAGGTCAGGTGTGTTTATCACTAAGAAGCGTTATGCTATTATGTGCCTAGACATTGAAGGGTGGCAACCAGAAGGTGGCAAACTAAAAGTAATGGGTATGGATATCAAACGAAGTGATACTCCAGAATTCATACAAGACTTTCTTGAGGAGTGCTTAACTGATGCACTCAACGGTAAAGAAGAGAGCTTCGTTATTGACAAGATTAAGGACTTTAAGGAGATGTTTAGGTCGTTGGAGCCTTGGAAGAAAGGTATGCCCAAACGTGCTAACAACATTACCAAGTACACTAAGAAGTATAACAAGCAGATCAAAGGTCCAGAACAGAACATGCGTCTGTACAAACTTGAGAAGCTGAAGGAAGAGCCTGAGAACAAAATGATACCTGGGCATGTAAGAGCAAGTATCAATTACAATAACTTGAAGTTTGCTAACAGCGATAACTACAGCCTGACTATTATGGATGGTGCTAAGGTTGTTGTGTGTAGGCTTAAAAACAATGCAATGAACTATACAAGTATTTCATATCCAACTGATGAATTAAACTTGCCACAGTGGTTCAAAGACTTACCTTTCGATGAAGACGCAATGGAAGGTGCTGTGCTGGATAAGAAGATGCACAATGTATTAGGCGTCATGGGTTGGGACTTATCCAGAGCTAACAATAGTGAAGTAATGGATGCGTTCTTTGAATTTTAATCGAAGAAAAAGATGATATTTTTCTTGACTTATCTAAATAGTAGTAGTATAATATATGAAACAAGTTTCTTATGGAGGAAATAATGAGTAATAATTACATTAAAGACACACTAAAAGATGTTATCAGGCATACACATGACCTAGGCATTTTTGAAATGGTCAAAATTAAAGGCACGACAACACAGACTGAGATTGAGACTGTGGACGCAGACAAGACAGTTATTGTTAAAGGTACAACTAACAATCCTGTAGAAGACTTTGCAGATGCAACAGTAGGTTTAAGCAGAATGGGTGTACTGAAAAGTTTCTTACAGTATCCAGGCTATGATACTGACGGAGCAACTGTACAAGTTAACACGCAAGAAAGGAATGGCGAACAGATTCCTACTGAAGTACAATTTGTTAGTGAAGAAGGCGGAGATGCACATTATAGATTTATGTTGTCAGATGTTATCAACCAGCAACTTAAAGATATTAAGTTTAAAGGTGCAGAGTTTGATGTAACAATCAATCCAGGCATTGAGCCTATGAAGAACTTAGCATACTTCACTGGTGCCTTATCAGCGTATGAGCCAAACTTTATGCCTAAGACAGAAGGCGGAGCATTGTATTTTTACATTGGTGGACAAGGTAGCGACAGGACTAAGATCCTTATTGACAATAATGTTGAGGGCGAGATTACAACTGAATGGAATTGGCCTTTGGATATCGTGTTAAAGATTCTACGACTAGGCAACAGTGCTATGGTTGACATGAGCTTTAATAATCAAGGACTATTGCAGATATCTGTTGATAGTGGAATGAGTAAGTTTACATACTTATTACCTGCAAGGAGTTAAGATGAGAGATTTATCCTCTAAACACAGCGATTACGCAACTTTCCTCCCAGCTATCAGTGGCTTTATGACAGAGCTACTTGGTAGATGTAATAGTGTTGAGGGTTATATTCCAGACGGCAGAATTCCTAAAGGCTTTGAGCATGGCTTTGAAGGTATGAACTTCCTCGATAAAGAGAAAGGATATTACTATTACAACAAGGGACTTTATAGTGCCGGTCATGCTTACTTAGATGTTGAGAAGAGCAAGGTAATGGAACACATTATCCAGCATAGAGACAGAAGTAACACAACTATTGTAGGCGACTCCGGTGGCTTCCAGATTGGTAAGGGTGTTATTAAGTTTGACTGGGAGAACTTCTTTGAGAAGCCCGGTGACGTTGGATACAAAGGTGATGCTGACAAAGTTAGGGGCAAGATCCTTAACTGGTTAGAACATACAGCGGACTGGAGTATGACATTTGATGTTCCTAGTTGGGCATGTAAGCCAGGCTTTAAAGAGAAGACTGGACTACAGAACTTCGATGAGTGCTTGAAATGTACAGCATACAACTTAGATTGGTTTATGGATCACAGACAAGGCAAGACAAAGTTCTTGAATGTACTGCAAGGAACATATTGGGACGATGCAGAAGAATGGTATCAGAAAGTTAAGGACTACGACACAGAAGGATGGGGCATGGGTGGTAACAATATCCGCGACATGCACATGGCACTGAAACGTATTATTATCTTACGTGATGATAACAAACTACAAGACAGAGACTGGATTCACTTCCTAGGTACAAGTAAACTAGAGTGGGCAGTAATGCTTACAAGTGTACAGCGACAACTTAGAGAGCATGTTAATCCTAATATCACTGTTAGTTTTGATTGTGCTAGTCCTTATATTAGTAGTGCTAACGGCTTAGTGTATACTAGGAACAAGATTACAAGTGGGCAAATGAGTTACATCATGGAGAAATGTTTTGATAACAAAGCAAACTCTCACTTTAGTCCAGGCAACATATCACAAAATCCTTTCCCTTGGGAGAGCGAGATTGGTAGTAGACTTGTAACAGGTGATGTTAATTGGTATGCTCCAGGCATGTTAAACAAGATCCACAAGGAAGGTAAAACTTCTTGGGATAGTTTTACATATGGTATGCTTATGTCACACAATGTTTATATGCACATTAGAGCAGTACAAGAAGCAAACAGCCTAGCAACTATTGAGTTCGAGAACTACAAGTTGGATTGGAGAAACTGGCAGAAGAAAGGCAAGAAGCTTAATCAAGAAAGTTTATACACGCCTAGAAACTTGCTAATGTTTAACACGTTTGTGGAAGAGTTATTCGCAAGTGACAATCCTCACCAGTTATTAGATGATGCTCATGCTTTCCTAGATGATGTTAGCAATAACAAGCACAAGGATTCAGACACAGCGTTTAAGGCAAGTGCTTCCAGTTTGTTCTTTGACGAAGAAGTAGAACAGCAAGTCGAAGGCGAGTTCGATGCTATTCAAGAGACAGCATTAAACAACCTAGTGGATAATTTGTAATGGTGAAACTTGTCAACGATAACGGAAAACGTGCATTACTAATAGGCGTAGGCGGTATTGGTGGCAATGTATATCTAACTGAGTTAATGAAACTTGGTTACGATGTAACAACTGTTGACAATTCAAACCCAGCAGACCATACAACAATTGACACAGTAAATGGTGTATTTGATGTAGCAGTGATATGTGTGCCTAACTTTTTGCATACATATTTTGCTGACAGCATTGCACCTTATACTAAAGTTGTATTCATTGAGAAGCCTGGCTTGCCTAGTGCGGATCAATGGAATGCTTTGTGCGACAAGCATCCACACACTAAGTTTATTATGTGCAAGAATAATATGTACAGAGATACTTACGGATTCTTAGACAACGTTGGTACTATCGATGATATTACTAGCATCAAAGTTAACTGGCTGAACAAGAACAGAGTTCCTAACGCAGGCTATTGGAGTACAAACAGAAAGCAATCGTGGGGCGGAGTTGCATTAGATTTATTCCCACACTTATATTGTCAACTGCTTACACACTTTGGTAAGATAGAAAACTTTACTAGAGTTAATCATTTAATGATGCAGAAATGGAACTTAGAAGACTTAACAGGATCAGACTATGGTGCTGTTAATGTTGACGGCGTATATGATGTATGCGACTATGCCACAGAGAAGTGGTTACTTAACGATAAAGTTATAGTAGAAGTAAGTGCTAGTTGGAAGGAAGGTATTGATGACCAGAGCATTGTAGTACAGACTACTGACAGTTCCTACAAGTGGGACTTTGGATTGTGTCCTGCAGAAGCATATGGTGAGATGATTGAGAAAGGTCAAATAGAAGACTATGACACACATAAGACTATTGACACATGGATTCACAAACACTTAGAGGTTTATCATGAAGGTTAAACTCTTACACACAACAGGCAATAGAGATATTATTGAAACTATCTGGGACAAGCCTGAGCCTAAAGCAAATGAGATAGAAGTACAAAGTATTCTCACAGGCATTTGTAGTAGTGATGTTGCTATGTATGACGGCACGTTTACTACATTGCCTAAAGAAATACAAGGACATGAATGTATTGGTAAAGTAACCAAGTTAGGTTCTAAGACCGGAGTGAGTAGCAGTGGTATTAAAGTAGGCGACATAGTTGCTACTAGAGGCGAGCCTGGGTTTGCTGATTACTACAACACTCCAATAGGTAGCTTCGTTAAAGTATCGCAAGCGTCACCTAGATATATATTAGAGCCAGTTGCATGTGGCATTAACATTGCTAAGAGTATTATGGACAAAGACTTGAGCAAGAGCATTGCTATTGTTGGCTCAGGCTTTCTTGCAAGAGTTATATACGATTACTTAAAACATAATGGCTATTCAGACTTCACAGTATATGGCAGAGGATTTAAAGACTATTGGGAAACGGCAACCGATGTAGACTTTATTAGTCATAGTGGACATCACCTAGATGTACACAAGAAGCAACAAGGCTTCGATGCCTTCATTGACTTGTCTAGTAAGCCACAATACATGCATAACGGTTATGTTAAAACAAACGGAACGTATGTTGTTGGTGCGGAGAAAGTAGTTGATAACTTAGACTTCAGCAAGTTTCTGTGGGAGAACATTACAATTAAATGTCCTAGTCCAAGGAACCCTGACTTCATTAATAGTATGATAGAAGCAGAACAGTTAGTTAAGAAAGGCAAAATTAAAGTAAATCATCTATGGGGCGAAGGCTACGATAGAGACAATGCCAAAGAGGCATTCGACAACAGAATTAACGGTAAAGATATACTAAGGAATTATATAACATGGGTAAAATAAAAGCACAAGGCGACTTCATTGTCGTTGTTGAAACAGAATCAGAAACAGTTACTGGCGGAGGTATTATACTTTCAGCTGGTGCAGTAGACAAACCAATCTCAGGCACAGTCGTGTCAGTGGGACCGGGTGCATACAACGGCTTGGGAGTTAGAGAACCAATTGGTCTTAATGAAGGCGATGTTGTTCTGTTCATTAAAGGACATGGCGAAGGATTAAAGATTGACGGGATAGACTATTTGTTTATCAAAGGCAACAGTGTAGTAGCTGTACAAACAGAAGGAGAATAGCATGGCAACAGTAGAAGGTAGAGATGACTTTGGAGAAGATCCTAAGTTTTTTATAGGTGAAGAAGTAGAGAAGACTCCGTTGTTCGGTAAGCAAACATTGTTTGTTATTGGCAAACAGAACCCTAAAGAGATATTACAGCGATGCTTAGACAATGGTATTGACCATGCTTACTTAGGTTGTGCTAATAGTTTCCAACCAGGCGATGATGTTGAGGAATGGAAAGAGTGGGATCATATTGTCTCTGAGCTTATTAAAGCAGACGTTTGGGTAACACTAGACTTCGACAGTGGCTATGCTAATCACGAATGGTTCCATGACAATGGCTGGAATGAGTATGATAAGTTCATACCTATGATTGCTGTTAGGTTACCTTACGTCAAACAATTCAATTACAATGCAACTATTAAATTAGATGACAGAGAATTTAAAGGTACTAACTCAGGTGTATGGTGTCACAACTTACATGACTTAATGGACAGACGTAACTATACTGACTGGTCCAATTACGTTGGCGATAAAGTGATTGACTGATGCTGATTGAAATTAATGCGGATTACGACCTAGATAATTTACACACAAGACTACACGCAGTTCGGCTGTATACTATTGATGTGCATATATCTAACGGTTACGAAGGTGGAATGTTTTTATCTATGGACCCTGATCAGAAATGGGTTAAGGAACAGATAACACTCATTGATGCTATACACAAACAGTGCGATAAAGCAGACTTCCCACCTGCTCGTATACATTTGCACTGGGGCAACCTAAACGCTGAAAAGATATACGAAGACTGGTGTTTTTGGAATAATCCAGTTGAACGCTTTGGTTCAGTTGGTTGCTTTAACATGTTACTGCCGTCAGTTAGAAGTGATGCAGTTAACACAACAGATGTTACCCCAACTAAACTGTTTACTTACTTCAACTCAGCACAACGTAAGCACAGAGAGGACGGTCTTAACTACATTTACGAGAACGGTTTACTTGACAAGTGCGAGTGGACTTGGTTCAACGATTGGCATTACAATCTAAACGAACACTTCCACACATTAATTCCTAAGAGTGCAGAGGGTTTTGAATGGGAAGGTAAGCCAGTAGCAGACACATCTGCCTATGCACCTGGCGAACAGTTACTTGACATGCAACGAAATACATACTTTGACTTGATAGCAGAAACGTTTTACTATCATGATGTAGAGTACTATACGGATTTTGAATACTGGCACACAGTATACGTTACCGAAAAGACATGGCGAGCATTACTATCTAAGAGACCTTTTATGATCTTAGGTAATAAGAATACACTTAAAGAGTTACATGCATTAGGGTTTAAAACATTCCCTATGTTGTTTGACGAAAAATATGACACACTAAACGATGATAAAAGGCTTGGTCACGTTCTAGCACAACTAAACAATTTTACTATAGAAGACTTCAATACTAAGGTAAACTCGGATGAAGTGCAGGACATATTAAATCATAACTACAACATTTGTTTGAAGTTATCACAAAAAATGGTTGACATTCGTAACAAAATGTTATAAAATACATATATATGAAGATAAAATTAGAAGTAGAAATCGATACCAAAGAAGATATGCAAGAGATCGAAGAGGTTATCGAGTTAATAACAGAATTCAAGGAGCGTCTGATAGATATGCAGAACGACTACGATGATTGAGTTATTAGGATTTATATTCGGGATTGCAGTGTTACTAGCCATGGGCTGGATGGCATGGGAAAGTTCCGTTATGATCTCTGAGCGTAACTATTTAAGAAAATTAACAGGTGCGTACTATGACTTTGACATAGACGAAGCACTAAAAGAAATGGGAACAACAAGAGCAGAAGCTCTTAAAGACAAGGACTTGTTCTTATGAAACAGAATTACGAGGATATAAATCCTCATAATATTTTGAAGGATTTACCTTTAGAATTAATAACCGAAGGTAAGACTTCACAATAGAGAGAAAGAAAATGGCAAATGGTACAGTAAAATGGTTTGATGCAACAAAAGGGTTTGGATTTATTACCCCTGAAGATGGCAGTAAAGATGTGTTCGCACATCACACAGCGATCCAAGGCGATGGATTTAAAACTCTTGATGAGAATCAATCCGTTACTTACGACATTATAGAAGGCGACAAAGGACCACAAGCGTCTAATATAGTGTAATAAAGAAGACTAAGTGTAGTGGCATTCGTGTTGCTACACTTTAATTTAACAGGATAAGAAAATGAGAAGTATTTGGGTAACATTTAGCAAAGAAGGTATACATAAGTATCCTGCGGCACTAACTGATCCTAACCTAGCAACTGGCGACGAGTATGACGTTAGTTTCCTAGGCTATCCGCATAGACACACGTTTCACTTTAAAGTGTGGATCGAAGTGTTCCATGATGATAGAGACATTGAGTTTATACAATTTAAACGTTGGTTGGAGAAGCTGTATGGAAGTGCAGAGCTACAACTAGATTACAAGTCCTGTGAGATGATTGCAGAAGACTTGGCGGCAGAGATACAGAACAAGTATCCAGGTCGTTACATAAAGATTTCAGTAGCCGAAGATAACGAAAACGGTTGCGAAATAGAGTATCCAGTGGATACTATGGCAAATATACAACAATATGGAGAATAGAATGACAGAAGTACATTTACAAATCAAGGCAATGATGGAAGAGTACCTAGCAGAGAGCGAGAAGTTCGAAGTTAAAGGTGTTAAGGCATCAGCCGCAAGAGCAAGAAAGGCATTAGGCGAATTAGGTAAACTATCTAAGGCTAGACGTGCTGAAATTCAAGACAAAAAGAACGGTATGTAATGAAAGTATTTTTAGTTGAATTAGAACCAGTAGAAACTCGATACACAGCTCAGTGGAAGAAGCATCTTCCTACGCAGATGCGTGAAGCAGGGCTCGATGTAACGGTCATTACAGGACCAGGAGATGCACCGCAGGATACAACTCCGGGTGCCTTCTTAAACTTTAGTGGAACAAACTACTGGAAAAGCGAACAGTTAAAGACTATTAGTCAAATGTTTGCTAACGGCACAGTACAAGAGGGCGATTACTTCTTGTATACTGATGCTTGGAACCCGACAGTTCTTCAACTAAAATATATGGCAGAGTTGCTAGGCGTTAACATTCAAATTGGTGGTATGTGGCATGCAGGTTCGTATGACCCAGCAGACTTTTTAGGTAGACTAATTGGCGATGCTAAGTGGGTTAGGCTTGCAGAGGAGAGTATGTTCGAGACATTCGATCATAACTTCTTTGCCACAGACTTCCATATTGATATGTTTATGGATGCGTTTCCAAACGCAGATACGAGTAAGATACATAGGGTGGGTTGGCCCATGGAGTATATGGAGGACGTATTGTTCACATATAATATTCCAGCCAATAAGATCCCTATGGTTTTATTCCCACACAGAGTAGCACCTGAGAAGCAAGTAGAAATATTTAAAGACTTAGGTGAATCAATACCATCGGCGGAGTTCGTTGTTGCACAAGAAAGGCAACTAACAAAAGACGAGTACCATATGTTATTGAGTAGAAGTAAGATTGTGTTTAGTGCTAATCAACAAGAGACACTAGGCATAAGTTGCTACGAAGGAGCATTAGTAGGTGCGGCACCGATTGTTCCTAATAGGTTAAGTTACACAGAAATGTATGACGAAGCATTTAAGTATCCAAGTGAGTGGACAGAGGACTGGGACTCATATATGGTACACAAAGACAGGTTAGTCGAATACATTAAAATGATGTTGTTTGACTTTGATAACAGTGAGAAAATAGTAGAACAGGCAGAGACATTAAAGAATGAATTCTTTGGTGGGACAGCCTTATACGATATAATTCGAGGTAAGAAATTATGAGTAAAGATATAAGATCAGTAGTGGTCACTGGTGGCAGTGGCTTCATAGGAAGTAATGTTTGCAAGACGTTCGTTGACAGCGGCTGGAATGTAATTAACATTGACAAGCGTAAAAGAGAAATGGATGGCGTAACACAATATCCGTTCGAAGTTGACAACAAACAAGTGCAAGGCATACTTAAACTAATTAAGCCTGATATCGTTATTCATATTGCGGCTAACAATAGTGTACCGGACAGTCTAGTTAATACTAGAGTTACATACACAGACAATGTTGGCGCCACTCTTAGTTTGTTAAACAACTGTGTCGATGCAGGCATTAAGAACTTTATATTTGCATCAAGCAGTAGTGTATACGGTACAAGTATACATGAAGACGGGTCCTTTAAAGAGACAGACCCAACTTCACCAATTAATCCATATGGCAGAACAAAGGTAATGTGTGAGAAGATTATCGAAGACTATGCTAGAACGTATGGCATTAACTATACTAACCTGAGACTATTTAATGTAGCAGGAAGTAACAATGGTAAGTTTGGTTATCAGAAAGATCCGTTGAAGCATGTCCTACCAATCCTAGTACAAAAGGCATTGTTAGGCGAAACATTTACAATCAACGGGAACGACTATGCAACACCTGACGGCACACCTGTTAGAGACTATACTCACGTAGTTGATGTTGCTAAAGCATTCCATAACACAGGATACTTCATGCTAGACACAAGTCTTAGTGGTACAATTAATATTGGTAACAACAATCCTGTGAGCTTACTAGAGCTTATTAAGGAAGTTGAAACACAGTTAGAAAAGCCAATACACACATTAGTAACACAAAGTAGGCTCGGTGACATGGTACAAACTCATGCAGATATTACAGTTGCAGAGAAGATATTAGGCTGGTCTCCAGAGTTAACAATATCAGATATTGTTGCTGATGAGATTAGATGGCAGAAAACAAAGTTAAAGAAATTTTTATAATTGCTTGACTTTGTAACCATTACAAGGTATAATAACAACATGCAAGATACAGATAAACTATACGTTACAGACACAATGTTCAAGCAGTATCTGTTAGATATTACTAGACAGATGGCATTGAGCAACTGGAAACCTGATGTTATTGTTGGTCCTAATAGAGGTGGTTTACAGATGGGAGTAATGCTCAGTCATTATTACAATGTACCGTTTATACCTTTACAGTGGCAAACTAGGGGTGAAGCAGGTAGCAAGGATCATCAAGCAGTAGACAAGATCACAGAGAAACATTCTAGCAACATACTATTAGTTGACGACATAAACGATACAGGTACAACGTTACTTGGTATCACTAATGCTATGGATAAGCCAGACTACTTTGCAGATATTAAAACTGCAACACTCATTAACAAGACTACATCTTCGTTTGAGGATGTGGATTACTATGCCGTAGAAATAACACCGGACACAGACAAATGGGTTGTGTTTCCGTTTGAGGAGTGGTGGAAATAATGTGCGGTGGATATACAGGAGAACATGAAGTGAAGTCAGCAGAAATTAAAGCAGTACCTTACAACGATAACGGATCGGCAGGACCTGATGTAAAGTATAAAGTTAAATTATATAAAGATAAAGTATACTTTGGTTTGGTAGATACCTCTACTAAGAGCTACCATTACGCAAAGGATGTAGTAGAAAATTGGGAGACAGGAATCCTAGGAGAAGACAATGAGTACATTATTAAGCCTAACTAATCATTTAGAAGTATTAAAAGAACGGCATGCACTTTTGGACAAGAAAGTCACTGAAGATTACAAGCACCGCCTAAATAGTGATGAGTACATTGCAGAGAAGAAGCATAAGTTAAGACTTAAAGACGAGATAGATTCTCTAGCACACATAATTGAATTAAGACAAGCACACAAGGAATAGCATATGAGTAAGAGTGACCAAATAAAACAACGTATCAAAGCTGATGGCGGAAAGTTTTGGGCTGGTAGTAACATTAGTAAGTATCTAGAAGACGGCGATAAAGAAGCACTCATCGAAGAGCTAACGCCTAAGTTTGAAGCAGTACTAGAAGGACTTGTTATTGATATTGAGAACGATCCTAACAGTCAGGATACAGGTAGACGTCTTGCGAAGATGTATATCAAAGAACTAATGGTAGGCAGGTACGAAGCTATGCCTAATGCTACAGCATTTCCTAACGTAACAGAAGATAGATACGAAGGCATGTTAGTAGTGCGTAGTGAACTTAAAAGTGTTTGCTCACATCATCACCAGCCAGTATCAGGCGTTGCATACATTGGTATCATTGCCGCTGACACACTAATTGGGTTAAGCAAGTACACACGAATCGCACAGTGGTGTGCTAGGCGTGGTACGTTACAAGAAGAACTATGTAATGACATTGCTAAAGAGATTATGAGTGCCACTGGTAGTAAGGACGTAGGCGTCTATATACAAGCCACACACGGTTGTTGTGAAAATAGAGGCATTATGGCTACGAGTAGTTTGACACAGACTACAGTACTTAAAGGTGCGTTCAAGGCAGAAGCAAAGGTACAACAAGAGTTTATGGATAACATTAAACTCCAGCACTCATTTGCAGGAAGTAAATAAGTGTAATGGCTAAGGTACTTGTAACCGGACATTTAAGTGGCATCGGTAAGTACATATACAACGCCTGCATTGCTAGTGGACACACAGTTAAAGGCGTTGACATATTAGACAGCACACCATGGAATGTTTCTGTCCCAGAAGATAGAGATTGGTTAGTAGAACAATACAGCAACTATGATGTGCTAGTCAACAATGCTTACGAGCTAAATGTGTATGAAAGAACATGTGGTCAGAACGAACTGCTAAAGTTATTCCTAGATGCTTGGGCAGGCACAAACAAATACATCATGTCAATTGGAAGTACTGCTGGTTTAAAGACACCGCAACGAGACTTACGATTAAAGAAGTATTCCTTAGATAAACAACGTCATACAAAGATAATAAAGGCGTGGAAGAAGACGAAACCGAATGGTCCTAACGTATGTAACTTCAACATGGGATTCTATGTAAAGCCTGCGGATGAGGCTAGAACACATTTACTAGGTGACAGTATCACTAGCGACTATATAACACAACTTGACCGAGCAGACATGAGCGACTTCGGTGACTATGTTATTAACATATTAGAAGATAGAGAATCAATTTGGGTAGACGAGATATACGTTGACTTACCAGACCAAGACGAAAATCGAGCAAAATTCATTAAGGACTTTGGGATAGAATGAAGATAGTAATAACAGGTCACAAAACAGGACTAGGCGAGTATGTAAGTGATGCCATGGTTGCCCAAGGACATACAGTAAATGGTTATTCGCGTAGTACAGGATATGATATTAACGATCCAGATGTTAGAGATACTATATTGCTAGAGAACTTAGATGCCGACTTATTTTTTAACAATGCATACGGTAGAATGCAAAATATTGAGTTTGATGATATCCCTGAGCATTGGAAACGAGGTGAAAACGGACAACTTAATTTATTAAAACAGTTTTGTGATGCTTGGAAAGGTAGGACTGATAAGTATATCTTACACTCGGGCAGTAAGATTGTATACAAGAACATGCAAAAAAGTAAACAAGTTAAAACATATAGACTAGACAAGATGGATTGTACTACATTAATTAAGACCTATATAGGACTAGGGCCTAATATATGTGACTTCAGCATGGGAATGTTTGACACACCTATGGCTGACATATGGCCCGACTTCTTTATTAGAGGTGAAGTAGAAGACTATGGACAACAACTGGTTATGTTTATAGACAATAAAGAAACCATATGGCCTCGCGAGGCAGTGTTTGATAACCCAGGACGCAAAGAATATGGCCCATATGAGATATCACAGATGGAAGGATCCTTATGAAAATACTAATGATAGACGATACAACGCCGTTGAATATGGCTCTAAAGGATGCTTTTATACAGAAAGGATGGGACATAACAGTAGCCGGTACAGACTTAAACGACTCACAGAGCATATTAGACACGCTGAAATTGGCTGATGATGTGGACTTTTGCCTAAATAACAAGTACACAATGCAAGATGGTATAAAGAATGAAGTACACGGGCAAGCCAAACTTTCTGAAATATTTCTTGACAAGTGGGACCGAAATAGTGTAAAATACATTATTAACATGATAGATATGTGTGCATTGATTGAACCAGAGGACTGGTCAGGTAGTAAGCAGTACAGAAGCGACAACGTTATGTTCAATGCTATTACTACTGTATTTAATGCTAGGGCAGAAGGTCCTAATTTATGCAATGCATACATGGATAGAGACGACATGATCGAAGCACACGTTAAGTTGTTTACACATGTCATAGAGAACAGTAAGAGAGTATGGCCCAGCCAGCTCATATTAAATAAACCGCTAGGAGTAAGTGCATGATTGAAAAGAGAAGAAACTCGTTTGTAACGTCTAACGGGTTAGTGCCAGTTGATGCCATCTGTAATAAGATCGGACAAGGCAGAACTATTGAAATGCTACAAGGTATCTTCCCTAAACTAACAGAGGAAGATATATTTGAGAGTGTGCATTTTTATGCAGAGCATACACAAATTCCTCAAGCGGAACAAGAACACTTATTGGATGTGCAGAACACGGGCACTACTGATGAGATAGTGATAGAGGTAGTTAACTTACACCAAACTGTATACTTGAAGTTATTGAGTGTAGGGCATAGAGAGTATGCTGAAGTAAGAGACTTTGCCAAGTTAATGAATCAAGGACTAAGAATCTGTACGTTGGAGAACATTGAGATGTTTGAGAACAACGAAGTGCTAACAGATCCTATTCACTTGTTAGTAAATGAAGCAATGCAAATAGCAGTGCCAGACGTAATTAACGATTTTGAAACAACTAAAGACGACTTAGATTATGCAGAGTTTATTGAGAGACGAGGTGACAATGACTCTCAAATATAGCGAAACGTTTTACTCAGCACAGGGCGAAGGTTCTTATGTTGGCGTTCCAAGTCTATGGATGAGATTCTTCTTATGTAATCTGCAATGTAACGGATTTGGACAAACAGATCCAACAGACTCTAGTACATATGAGTTACCGTACGAAACAATTGATATAACAAACATCGACAACGTGTTTGATTTACCTGTTTTTGATAAGGGATGTGACAGTAGTTACACTTGGAGCAAACGCTACAAGCACCTTATTACCGATAAGACGGTAGAGGAGGCAGTAGACGAACTTACAGCCCTTCTACCGCACGGTAACTTTATTCACCCTGCAACATTAAATGAGACACACATGGTGTTTACAGGTGGCGAGCCTATGCTTAAAAACACACAGCCAGGTATGATTGGTGTGTTAGATGAGTTTGCTAAAAGAGATAACATGCCTAACTATGTTACAGTAGAAACAAATGGCACTAGAGCTATTACAGATGAGTTTGCTGATTACATTCAACGTTGCTACACTAGGTGCGAAGGTAAAGAGTGGTACTGGAGCATTAGTCCTAAACTTTGGGCAACTGCTGGAGAGAAGAACTCTAAAGCAATTAAGCCAGAAGTAGTTGGCAGGTATGCAGAAGTATCACCGCGTGGACAGTTAAAGTTTGTAGTGAATGGTACTGAAGAGAGTTGGAAAGAAGTAGAAGAACACACTAAAGCATTCAGAGATGCAGGATGTAATTTCCCTGTATGGGTTATGGGTGTAGGTGGAACGTTTGAAGGGCTGGTACAAACAGAAGCCACAATAGCCGATGAGGCAATACAACGTGGCTATAATTATACAAGTAGAGTGCATGTTCATATCTACGGAAATGCAATAGGTAAGTAATATGATGTATTGTGATGTATGTGGAGCAGTTGTTTTTAACGTAATATACCACACAATGGATAAAACACACAAATTTTGTGGGGCTGAATGTAGTTTAGCCTATCATCAAAAATTAAAGGAGAAAGATAATGACGAGTAAGAAATTAATACCGTTTAGTTGGCTACCAGGTAGTTGGGGCCTTAAGGGTGAAGCATTCGACAGAGCAAAGATCGAGTATGAGTTAGAAGGACTTGAAAGAAAGGTTGCTTTATCTCACCTAGGGTTAGAAACTGATGAAGATAGAGCTGTTGCAGAAGCGGCAGTGTTACTAAAAGCAGAAGAGATTACATCTAGCGAGCATGACAAGATGGTTGCGGCGGCATTGAAGAAGCCTTGGGTTGAAGTAAAGAAGATGGAAGTGAACCCAGAAGATGTTAAGCAAGGTTACATGGAACTTGATTGGAACGAGCAGTTTGTTTCCTTACTACAAGAGAAAGGTTATGTTGGTAAGAGTGATGAGGATGTCGTTAACAAATGGTTCAATGATATCTGCAGGACTGTACTACTCCAGGAGATGGAAGATACTGACTTTGGTATGGAAGAAATGGATGGTAACGATGTTATTAAGATGTCAACTCCAGTAGAGAAGAACAATGGATAATGGAACAAACACAGTTGACGAGGTGGCAAAGCACAAGTTAGCAGTGCTAGTTAACTCACACATCGGACCTAGCATAACATCATTTATCAAGGATCTAAGCGATGATGAACTACTATCACTGTTGAAGTCATTTAAGACCATGAATATTGATATCCTAAAAGACTTGACAAATGCGGCAGAATCGCGTAAAATATACAGTAAGCAATGGACAGAAGACAGTCCGTTTGATGCAATTATTGAAGAAGGTTTTAGAGGAAACTAAATGAAGTATTTACTAGTAGACAGTCTCAACATGTTCTTTAGAGCTAAACACGTTGGCGGCAGAGGTGCAGACATTGACACTAAGATTGGCATGGCTATGCATATTATGTTTAACAGCCTTGCAAAGTGTCACAGAGAGTTTGATGCTGATCATATTGTATTATGTTTAGAAGGTCGTTCATGGCGTAAGGACTTCTATGAGCCTTACAAGAAGAACAGAAAGGTAACACAGAATCAGCGTAGTCCACGTGAAGTAGAAGACGATGAGTTATACTTTGAAGCATATGATGACATGTGCAAGTTCTTTGCAGAGAAGACTAACTGTAGTGTTATCCGTTGCGAGAGAGCAGAAGCTGATGACATGATTGCTGTATGGATACAAGATCATCCAGAAGACGAGCATATGATTGTTAGCACAGACAGTGACTTCTATCAGCTAATGGCACCTAACGTGCAACAGTACAACGGCACATTGGATCAACTAGTATCCCTTGAAGGCTTTGTTGATGCTAAGACTGGCAAGCGAGTTATTGATAAAAAGACAAAAGCGGAGAAGGCATTGCCTGATCCAGAGTATATATTGTTTGAGAAGTGCGTCAGAGGCGACTCCGCAGACAATGTGTTTAGTGCCTACCCTGGTGCTAGAACAAAAGGTAGCAAGAATAAGACTGGTATATTAGAAGCATACGAAGATAGAAATACTTCGGGCTACAACTATAACAATTTTATGCTACAACGTTGGGTTGACCATAACGGTGATGAGCAAAGAGTACGTGATTGTTTTGAAAGAAACAAGATACTAATTGATCTAACGTTACAACCTGATGATATTAAAGCACTCGTAAAAGAGCGTATTGCAGAACAGACGCAGACAGAACAGATGCGTAATGTAGGCATACACTTCATGAAGTTTTGTGCAAAACACAACTTGATGCGTATGAGTGAGAACCCTAATAACTATACGGCGATGTTAAATGGCCCAGCTAGATAAGGACATTGATGACATGATGAATGAAATTAAGAGTCCTACTGTTCCTAAGAAGTACATTTACGAAAGGAATGGCAAGGTAGTTTATAGACGTGAATTTGGTGCACCTGCATCAGAGCGTGAAGTTATTAAAAATGGAGAAGAAAATGATTAAGTTCAAAGAGCAAATTAAATTACAAAAGATAAGTGAAGACGCTTGGATTGTAAACGATAATGAAAAGCATGTAGGCATCCTACATAAAACAATTCAGGACAAGTACACTTACTTAGATAAGACTGAGACTATTCTGTTTGAAGACCAAGAGGCAGTACAAGAAGCGTTCAAGAACAAGTTTGTTTTTGATCAAGAGACTGAACTTGACATCACACAGCCAGGTACATTCTATATCAAAGGCTTTGCAGTTGACTATCCTAATCCTGTACCAATTGACCAAGCACACCCAGACTACATGGAAGAGATTCCGTTGTTTGCTAAGACAGAGAACAGCACAGTCTACTATGCGGCAGGATGGTATGCTATTAACTTTGAAAAGGGTTGGAAGCACGGCAATTGCCCTAAGCTAAATACACTAATAACATATGGTTACGAAGGTCCGTTTAAAACTAAAATGGAACTGAAGCAAAGACTAAAAGTGTTAAACAAAATTAAACGTAAAGTATTAAACAAGTAAGGAGTTAGTATGTACGACATGACTGAGAAAGGTGTAAGGCAATCCAAGAGAGTCGAGCGCCTACTAATTGGATTGTATTTCTTTATACCACTGATGGTGTATTTAGGAAAGATCCTTCCCAGTTTCTTCTTTGAATTGTAAAATGTCAGACTTAGACAAATTTGTTGCAAGAGTTACACAACTCAATGAGCAAGAACAAACTGAAACATCGTTTGATGTACAGTTTCTAGTTAGGGTAATAAAAGATATTAATAATCTTAGTAGCCCTGAGCCAGAGACAGTAGTGTACTCAGGCGGCAAGTTCAATGACTAACTATGCTCAGTTTGGCGATGCAATGTTCATCAAGCAAGATATTGGATATGATTCTCACTATCCATACGAAGTAAAGTATGCATCAGGTCCTTACACTGGCGGTGACGACCAGTGGAGAGAAGTTGGTATCCCATCACATGTCCTACAACGTATAGCCAAAGACTCAGAGAAAAAAGGCTTCAAGTATGGTTGGACATTCAAAGTAGAGAATGGAGTTAAAACTGCTATCATTAGTTTTGATAACAAGAATTATGCATTCTGGTTTAGATTAAGGACAAGGTACAACAACAATGGATAGAGCAACGGTCATAGAGCTGGCTGACTTCATAAATAGTGAAGATGAAATTGATCATGGGTTGATTAATAAACTTAGAGATATACAAGGGAAGATATACTTACTTCATCCCACAGAGGGCGGAGTGTCATTAGGTGAGGGAATAGATACCGAAGACATCTTCTCATACATCCATAACTGTTGTAAAGAATCCCATACAGATATTAACATGGTAACATTGGTATGGGGTAATGCAAACTCGGAACAACTGTATACAGATTGGTGTAGCCATAACAACATAAAGCCGCAACTAACAGTAATAACTATTAACAGGTGGTGCGGAGTAGTACATGACTTCACAACTGATTATAGTAAGCACTATGAACGCAACTATAAAGCGAACAAGCCGTTAGACAAACTGTTCACATTCCTTAGCAGAGCTCATAGACAGCACAGGGTTGACATATTAAATGCATTATGTGATTATAAGTTGCTAGATGACATTGAATGGAGTTGGCATGGTGCGTTTGAAGAGTCGGCGCTTCGTGCAGAACTTGAACACTTAGTACCAAAGACAATAGAATTAAAAGATGTTGTGCCACCTAGCAGTGCAATATTTGATCCAGGTGCAGAGTTTTATAATGTTTTCGACACAACTTACTTTGACTTAGTTCCTGAAACATTCTACTATAACGATAAGTTTAAACGTGATGATTACGACTGGTGGAATACAATATTCATAACAGAAAAAACATGGCGGTGTATGTATAATAAACGTCCGTTCATTATAGCAGGCAACAAAGGAACACTTGCCCACTTACACTCGTTAGGCTTTAAGACATTCCCACACATATTTGATGAATCGTATGATGATCTATCGGATCAATATCGCTTAGAACAAATATTATTACAGATAAATAATATTGATAAAGTTGCACTACATGACAAGATATTTTCAAAAGAAACAAACGACATATTGGAACATAATAAAAAAGTAGCGGAGCATTTAGCAGGTAATGAGAGCAACTTATTACACTGGATAGGAAATGGTGTGCTAGACTTAACAAGGGATTAATAATGCATATAGAAATATTTGGCAAAGACAACTGCCCATTCTGTGACTTGGCAGTAAACAAGGCACAACAAGTAACAAACGAAACAACTCATACATTCGAATACCAGAAGTTAGAAAGAGACTTTAGCAGAGAAGAACTATTCGAGCAATTCCCCACAGCAAGAACATTCCCCCAAGTACGAATTGACGGCGAAGCTATTGGTGGCTGGACTGAATTTCAGAAGTACCAAGTCCAATAAGTAAACATTAAAGCGTGTTTTAAAGAAGCATTAAAACACGTTTTTATGATAAATAAGTGTATAGGAGAACTATACACTATGAGCAGACCTAAACCGACCATACTGTTAGAAGCAGTGCATAAAGACACATACAAAGCGGATCAGATACTTGCCGCTGAAGCAATATTCAGTGTTTTCTATTGCGGTAAGCCTATTAACTTGAGAACTTTAAACAAGTTAGTGAGTTACCCAGGACCTAAGTACAAGAAAGTTAGTTTCAGTAACAGTGGACATGCGTTCAATCTTGCTGAGAAGTTAAACAAAACTTTTAGAACAGACGACTTTCAAGTAGTTAAATTAACATCCGGAGAGTATATTACTGAATCCGATGTTAGTAATGTTTAATACTACATTACAACATAAGATAGCAGTTAAACTAATGTCAAAGCACGATTCATTGACACAATACTCTACCCTTGACGTTTGTTATATGCTATTTAAGAACCTTCAAATATCTGATACAACATGCACAGGCTTGCGTTTAACCAAGTTGGGTAACAACTTACTCAACAAAGAGTATGATGTATATAAATTTCCGATGGCAGAAGGACTCCACAACAAACTACTATTAAGACTACATGACAAGATGTCGTGGCCCTACTTCCTAGATAAGAAGTATCTATATCTATACAGCGAAGACGATGCGATGTGGCTTAAGATGGTAGGTGACAATATCGAAAAATTTGCAAGAAACTTAGACTAAAGGTTAAATATACACATGGGCAACATAAACTACAACTTCCTAAGACCACTAGGAAATGCAAAGCGTGGGATACCACAGTTGATGCAACCTTATAGCAGTTTCAACGGCGTGATTCAAAAGTTACCTCGAGGGTATAAGTTCCAGTACATGCCAAGTGATCATCCTGACTACGAAACTTCGGAGTCTCCACGTAACTTAAACGACTACACTGACGAAGAAATGATGTACTCAGTTAACAAGCAAGGCTGGAGGTGCGGTGACATGATCGCAACAGACGATGCTGTAATGACAGCAGGGTGCAGTCATACCTATGGTGTTGGCATACGGAACGATGAGACTTGGAGTTTTAAACTTGCAAAGAACTTCGGACTAGAGCAATGGAACGTGGGCGTAGGCGGCATTGGGCCTGATGTTGTTGCATTGATTGTTAAGCAATTCTTTGAGGAAGGTTATATACCTAAAGTATTATGTGTGCTATGGCCTCCGCATACCCGACGGTTATTAATGCTTGATCCTAGAGAGGCTGACATCACTAAAAAGGAACAGTTCATGTTAGACGGCAACACAGATTTTGGACATCCTGTGTGGCAATGGTCGCCAAATATGGAAGTGCCTGAAGGAAATGTTCATGATCGACATGCAATACAGAGAGCATCAAAGGCGCACTTACTGAAAAGTATTGCACAGGGTTACTATGAGTTTTGGCAAGCAAGGGAGTTAGTTATTGCCTTGTGCAAAGCACACGATGTGCCGTTAATAGAGCAGTTCTCTACTGTTGATGCCAGAGACTATATCGCTAGGACATGTACACATAACATACCAACATCACCAAGTGTAATGGGTTACACTGAAGATTGTGATTGGGATCTTGCCAGAGATGGAATGCATTATGGCCCTATTGCCAACAGACATGTTGCTAAAGAGTTCTCACGTTATATAAATTTAGACCAGCTCTGATGTTTGAGCTGATGCTCTAACACTTCCCTATTCTTAACCAATTGAAAGTAATTAGGCTCCACAGGTTCGTGCTTGGGCACAGGCAATAAGTCATTGCCTTTTGAAGTGTTGCACGGCTGACATGATGTGACTACATTATCAAAGTTAGTTGGTCCGCCCTTGCTTATGGGTAGCACATGATCCATTGTGGCAGTAGACCGTTTAAGGTCTATAAAACAGTACTGACACTTGAATTTATCCCTTAGCATGACATTATACTTGCTAAAGCGTACCTTAGACGTCTTCTTAACGTACTTCTTTATCATCACAACTGCTGGTACCCGTGTCTCCCAACTAGGACTGCTCACCAACCAATCATCATACCATTCAAGTACATGAACCTTTTCTAATATGAGGTATTTGATGCTCTCTTGCCATGATATTGTGCTCAGAGGCAAAATGCTATAGGGTTGTCCATCAGCATTTAGTACTAATGTATCGCTCATCTGGGTATTTCTCCGGGTTATTAACTGTATTTAACCAAAAAAAGGACTAATTAGGTGAGAAATCGGTTGACTTCTACCAGAAAAACCGGTATAATATATACATATTAAACAATAAAGGAAAGAGAAAAATGGTTATAATTGATACCCCAGTAGCAAGAGCGTTCAACAAAGCAGTCACTAACGTGGATAATATCCATATGGGTACACAAGAAGGTGAAATCAACTGGAACTTCGTTGATGCTGACATGCATATGGACCTAGGGCAAGACTATATCGACATGCTAAGTGAAGGCGTTGATAGCCGCAACTTGGACTATGTTGATCAGTTCAACTACCTAGCAGATTGTTTCCTAGGTGAGATAACACTCGCTGATAGACTACAGGACGAATACCCAAACTGGGACAGGTTTGACGGTGTACTGCCAGTGACCAATGAGGATCTAATACTTGATCCGTCTAAGCCTGCATACCTAGTGAGGGTAAAATAATGATTACATTTGAAATTCATCAAGAAGCTGTTGAAGCCGCAACTAAGGCAACTCAGCAATACATTGACACTAATGGAGAGCATCCATTTAACTGTGGCTTTGCTTGGGTTGATACGTTCGTTAAAGGCAACACCAAAGTTGGTAAGTCGTTTATTAACGTAGCAGGCTTTAAGAAGTCATACAGCGGAGGCTTCCAACTGTGGAACCCATCAAATAACTATACACAGGACATGAGTGCCAAAGAGGCAGGATGTCAGGCTTATGTTGATGTAATTAAGCAACATCTTCCAGATGTACCAGTGTATGTTGGGTCTAGACTGGATTAATTCACTATTTCTGGTAGAAAAAGGTTGACTTCTACCAGGAAAACCGGTATAATATGTATATATTAAGCAAATAAGGAAAGAGAAATATGTTCGTAATAGTAAATAAGAAAAACAATTCAATAGCAACTGAGCCTAGCAGACGTCAATCAGACAACGTGTATGCTACAGCGGCGGCGGCTAAAGCTGGTATTACCAGAACTATTAAGCATTATACCAAAGCAATTGAACAAGTTGCTGAAGTTGTTGCTAATGGTGACGCTGAGTACACAGCTCCAATGTACAATACATTCAGAGATGCTACTGATAAAGAGCTTGGTAGAACTCATGTTGCTGACAAGGCTAACTATAGAGTAATGGACTACAGCGAGTATAAGCTGATCGAGCCTATGGTTGAGAAGCGTAACGTAATGACTGGCGAGACTTTTAAGGAGTCAATTAACACTCCTTACTATTTGTCTGCAAGTTCTGAAACTTACTGGAGTGCATAAGATGGGTTTAGGAGAAGGTATCGCACTTAGTCCATTATTTTTAATGGCGGTGGTTGCAGGAATATTTGCTAGTATGTTTTATCTAGTTATTATTTGGACTCATATCACAAAGCATTACAATTTTTACAAATGGGTTGCACTAGCTCTTCCGTTTGTGCCAGCTATATTATTACTAGGAGAACTATAATGAAAGGGTTATTATTAACTTTAGGCATACTTGTATCCTTTAATGCTCAGGCTAATAGCCTAGGTGACTTTACTAGTAAGATAGTGCAGGCAAAACAGGACATGATCGCATGTGATACTGCTAAGACATGTATTACTGCATCATTTGGGTATAATACACTTATGGCCCATCCAAACAATGTTAAAAACTTAGACAAGTGCATGACAGATAGTAAATGCTATGAAGCATCAATGGATATCACTATGTATATCCTTACTGACTTTTTAACCAAAATGGGAGAGTTATAATGGAAGACTATAAAATTATTGATGTTAACGAGAGAGATCCTTCAGGGACTTCGGTCAAAG
>Ga0209192_10000752_pt1 | contig 29383 bp, 17 predicted proteins | sample ArcticOcean_MG_C_11_FD_187433 | JGI IMG/M metagenome (GOLD analysis project Ga0209192, IMG submission 187433) | Marine microbial communities from western Arctic Ocean - ArcticOcean_MG_CB2_154 (SPAdes) (version 2) | ecosystem: Environmental > Aquatic > Marine > Oceanic | place: Arctic Ocean... | reverse complement strand
ATTCAATTTATTGAAAATGAAACTTATCGTCTGGAACAAGTAGCGTTAAAACAAGCGCAGACAGAAATTCCTGTCCCTACGGTTTCAAGTTTATAATATAGTTTTCAACTGGATGTCATGATGAAAAAGTTTTTGGCTCAAGCGCTGTACGTGCTGGTTTTAATATATGCCGGGTTCTGTCATTCAGCAGAGGTTGCTAGTAGCAGCAAATTTTTGGAGACCGAAGTGATCACGTTACTGGGTAGCGAGACACGGGTTCTTCCAGAATTTGAATTGATTGACCATCACCAAACAATCTTGGGAAAAGATCGCTTAAGCGGCAAATGGAACTTGATGTTCTTCGGTTTCACCAACTGTCCGGATGTGTGTCCGACGACCCTCAGCGAAATGAATAATGTAGTAAGCCGGATTCCCGCCAAATTGCGGGATGAAGTGAAGGTATATTTTGTGTCAGTTGATCCGGCGCGGGACAAGCCCGAATCACTTGCAGCCTATATGAGTTATTTTAATCCGGACTTTACCGCGGCTACCGCTGACCTAGATAAGTTAAAAATACTGACGTCGGCCTTAGGTGTTTCTCATAAAATCAAGAAGAAGTCGGAAGGTGATCTCGCGTATACCGTAGATCATAGTGGCTATGTGGTTTTAATTGATCCCAACGTTCAATACGCCGGTTTATTTTTCAGCGATCGGGATAGTGTTGAAGCAGTGGCCAGAGATCTGACGAACCTGATAACACAAAATAATGTTGATTAAAAACGACTCCCTTCTACTGTCACGAGAGACGTTAATTGTGACAAAAATATGCGATGCTGCTGCTGTTTTGTCCTCTGGCCACTCAAGCCGACCTGTTGATAGAGGATGCTTGGATCAAGAATTTACCACTGACAGTACCGGTACGTGCGGCTTATAAGAATATTAGTAACACGGGTGAGGAAGGGTGAGTATCGTGTCCTCTAGCAGTAAAATTTTTTCAAATATAGAGCTACATGAAACCATCATAAAAGATGGGGTGATGCATATGCGTCAAGTTAACGATTTAACGATTGCAGGGGATCAGCAAATAACCTGAAAACCCAGTGGTATGTATCTGATGACGCGTATTAGCGCAGCAACACGCCTGGGCGAAAATGTAGCGATGACGATAAAATTGGGTAACGGGACGCAGCAATCTACTGTGATGACCGTGAAGAAATAAGCATGCCGGATCAGCAGTCGAACTAGTTGATTGATACTGAAATTCAAAACCAATTTGTAACCTTAATCCAGAGAATTGTGCGCTTTTCCGGGTCGCAGAACGAAGTTGCTCGTTGGCCATTGCCTTACAAGTAGTGGCCGCGAAATGCTGGCAGCGGCATCCGGATGCGCTACAGCACTATGCCGTGAAGCAAAAACGCGCATCGGTAATACTTACACGAGACAAGAAGTTGCAGGGACTGAGGTCACCTCCCAGTAACCATCACGGTCTCTTGTCGTAAGTTGGTAAAGGCCCGCCCCGCCGTTCAGACATTAACTGATTATTCCGCTTAACGGTTAACGGTGAACTGGATGTCTCGCCAGCAACGCAGTAAAAATCGAAAAGGTAGTTTTTTTTCAGGTTGTCGTAACTAGACTTATTAAAAGCTATAACCACTAACCGCGATAACCCCTAACAGCCACCCTGTAGACAATCTGCACTTACTTCAGTTTTTTGTCCCCGACGGTTGAAGTTTATGATGCAGGGGTTGTGAGCGTTACGTGCAAATGACCTTAAAGGTTGCCGCCCTTAGCAATGCTATGGGTAGCGCTGCGCGATAAAACCTGCTGTTTGTCCTTAACTAGAAACACCGCCTACCTAACCCAGAAACATTGATCCGCGATCGACCCTAGCGCCTACAGGCCTGTTGATTAGTGTCTTAGTAGACATTGACCGTTAAAGGGGAGGGGTAAAAACTTCAGCCCAACTGATTGATGCTTACGGTATCAGGTCACTGGACCATCGGCTTTTTAGGCCGTTACCTTTGCGGCAATCGTCGCCGTAGTTTACAAAATAATTACCTTTGTAGTTGATTAAATACACTACAAAAACAGGGGTTAAAGCACAAAGGCATCACCTTTGTCTCCAGAATTTTACATTTGGATTCGTAGACTTGCTGGCATAGAAATTTTTTTAAGACCGACTTTTTAAGAACGCCGAAATTCTAAAAATTGTAAGTAGTTAGTTGTTTGCAAGCTCGAAATTTGACAGTAGAGCGCACGGAAATTGGTCTGCAACCATTTTGTAAAAGAAGGAATAACGATGATATTCACCAACAAGTTACGTAAGACGATACTAGCCATTACTGCGGCTATCCCGCTGGTAGTGGGACAGGGGCAGGCGCAGGCGCAGGCGTTAAATTGTGTTGGACAGGCCGGTGTCGGCTTGTCCGGTGTGACGAGCTGCGTTAACGCTGAAACGACCGCGACCTTGATGGATGGTACAGTGCTCCATCAGCGACCCGAGGTGTACGCCACGGAAGGGCCTATTTATGCTGTCGACCCTCTTACGCAACAGGTGACAGTGGTGGGTAAAGTTCTTACCATTCCCGACACGCTCAGCCTTGGTGGTACAACCCAAAGTGGCATGCAGGTAACTATTTTCGGGTCTTCGGCCTTGGGTAACGATGGCATAGCCCGGTCGGAAATGAGCGCCGCGCACATGGATAGAATGCTCGACGAAAATGCGATTGATCGAGATACTTGTGTTGCGGACGGCACTGGTCAGCTCGTTAGAAATGCCTTTGGCACTAGTTGTCATCATGTTCAGAATGGCGCGGTTCGATCGGTTTTCAGCTCAAGTGAACTGCTGCGTCGAGACCCTGCTTTATACCAAAAAATCTCCAATAATTTTTTCAGCACAATTGATGATGTTCTCAATACTAATCAACACACCACCTTGCCAGCGGACTTCAGAGAAAAAGTCGGGTTTGGTCAGGGAAAAGTAGGTGCTGACGCTGCTGCGGCTGCGTCTACTGACGCGACAACTTTAGCCGCCGGTGTTCAGTTACTATCTGAGCAGTTGGGTACTTTTGAAGCTCAGCAGATGGCTCTGCTTGCGGTTGATGTTGCTGCTTCGGCGACGACGGCTGTGGCTTCTGCTGTTGGTTTCACGGACGCTAACGGTAACCTCTACCCTGCATACGCGGGAGGTACTTTTAAGACTGCAGGGCATCGCTTTGAAGATAGGGCTACAGGTGAGTTATATCTGATTCCTGATATCGAGGTCGTGCTTGAACTGTCGGAAAATGTGGACGAAGGAACCGTGATGTCTTGCGACAAAGGTGACCTTGTCCAAGGTGTTCCCCCTAGCCTAGTGATTGACGAAATGCTGTTGATTATGAACCCGGACCCCCGCTTTGGGGCTGATGTGCTGGGCGCTGCAGAGACCGCGATTAGCGAGTCATACATCAGCGAGAATTTTTGCAATGAACTAAATGGCAGAATTGTTGCGGTGATCGGACACACAGTCGGTGAGCACGTTCTTTTCGTTCAGGAAATTCTCACTGATATTATTGATGTCACAGCCCCTGTGGTAATTACCACAGATCGTCACCAGATTAATGGTAGTGATGTCGAAGCGGGCGGTTTCTTCGAGATGCTTTCCCTTCGCGCCATCGGTTTTGTGGACAAGCCGGATTTCTTGACAAGCTTCAACGGCAGCCAGGCGTTCCTCACGGTAGGATCGATGGTCAATGATGAGTATATGGAATGCGCGAACCCTAACGCTTTAACGACGGCGGGGCGTCCCAGTGGGGTCCCTGTGGGCTTAACGGCCCAGGTTGACTCTACAGCCGCCAGCCTTGTTATTCGTACCGACATTCGCGCGCCTGTTGGCTGCGCTACCCACATGCAAGTGTGCGGTATCGAAAATGGCACTGGCAACATGCCCGCTGGTACTCTCGCATGTTCTGACCCGGGTGAATTTGAAGTCGACCCGGCACTCGCTGTGGTCACGCCTCAAAACGCGTTTGTTAATGCTGTTGATGCTGGTGCAGCTGCTGCTGCGGCTGCTGCTGCTGCGGAGCTTGCTGCTGCTGATGCTACAGCTGCGGAGCTTGCTGCTGCTGTTGCTGCCGCTGATGCTGCCGATGCTGCGGCTGCTGCTGCTAATGCTGTCCTGGCCGATGCGATAGCTGAGCTTTCTGCTGCGGATTCTCTTCTTCCTGGTGCTGCTGCTGCGGCAGTGATCGCGGAGACTGAAGCCCAGATAGTCGTTAACAATGCTACGGTTGCTGTCCAGAATTTAAACAATGCAGAAACTCAGTCAAACCTGGCGGCAGCGCAATTAGCGCTGGCGAACGCTACCGCTGCCAGACAGGACGCACAGGATGCCGTGACCGATGCCGTTTTGGCTATCGGAGGGTTGTTCCGGCCAACAGTAAATGATGCTGCTCTAGCGGCAGAAATTGCTGCGACCCAGGTCACCGAGGCGCTGAACGCTGCCGTTACCAATGCAGAAGCCGCGTTAGAGAACGCTATAGCGGGCAATGATCCGGTGGCAATTGAGGCGGCTGGAACGGCCTTGCAGGAAGCAGGATCTGCTGCCTTGGAAGACGCAGAACGCCTACTCAGTGAGTCGCTTGTGATTGCAGGGCTCGTGGGTGATCTGGCAGGACCAGTCGCTGATCAGTTAAGAGCCGATGTAGTTGCTTTTACTGCTGACCGTGATGCATTAGCTGCTGCGTTTGCACCAGGTGCTGCTGTTGTTGGCGCAGAAGTTCTTCCAGGGGGGCTAGGCGAGTTGTCGCTCACCGGTGATACATTGTACAGGCAAGGAGATAGGTGGATTGTAGAAGGCGACTTCACAAAAGCTGATGGAACATCTGATGTTGGCTCTTTCGTGATAGCTCAGTTGGTTAAACCTGACGGGACGCGGATCGAAATTGGTCGAGCAACCGTCGACATTCTGCCGGTACCTGGGTTTGATATTGCACTTCGTCCAATTCCAGCCAATTTAGATATCGTGGACGAACTTAACGACGTGGTTGAGGTGTTTGCGACCTCCAGTGATGGAAGGCAAGAGCACAGAGCTATCTTTTTCATTAATGGTCCACCAGCGGCAATACCACATGTGGGAACTGCTGCTGTCCTTGAGGCCGTTGAAATCTTGACTGACAATCGCTTGATCATCCATGGATTTGCTTCGCTGAATGGTGGGCCAGCCACTGGAAATGCTGTGATTACAACGGACCAGAGCAATCTGCAGTTTGTGGCGCCGCTTACGGCTGGCCCTGGACCTTTGGCTGGTGGATTTGACTACGTTGAACGACCAATTATTGGTAATGCTGGCTTCATTCACGGTGAGACTGTGACCATGACCGTCGTTGGTGTTGGTTCTACTACCATGCTGATTGATCTGAGCGTTGGTCCAGTCCCTATCGCGGCCGTTGCAACGGCTGATGTGATTGCTAAGACTGTTGCTGCTGTAGCGGCGGCAAGTGCTACTGCTGCGGATGCTGCGAATGCTGCAGAAATTGCTACTGCTGCTGCTGTTACTGCTGATGCGAGTGCTGCTGCGGCAAGTGCTGCTGCGGTAGATGCTGCCGGGTTTGCTGTGACTGCTGCGACTGCTGCGGCAACTGCTGAAACGGCGGCTGAGAACGCTGCTGTGTTGGTTGCTGAGGGAGCGTTTGCGGAAGCATTCACTGCTGCGGATGCCGCGAACACCGCTGCCGATGAAGCGAACGCTGCGGCTGCTGCGGCTGCCACGGATGCTGCTACTGCTGCTTCGGATGCGACTGCTGCTGCATTAGCTGCTGCGCAGGCGACGTTTGCTGCCGGTCTTGTTACGGATACGGTTGTAACAGAGGCGGCGAATACGGCGACTGCTGCTGCATTAGCTGCTGCTGGGTCTGCTGAGTCTGCTGCGACTGCTGCTGCGGATGCTGCGGCTGCTGCGACGGCTGCTGCTACTGCTGCTGCTGCCGCGGATGCTGTTGTAGCGAATGCTTCTGCTGCTGCGGATGCCGCTGCTCTGGCTGCGTTTTTAGCTGCGGATGCTGCTGTGGATGCTGCTGCTGCGGATGCTGCTGCTGCTGCGACGGCTGCTGCGACAGCTGCTGCTGCTTCTGCTGCTGCGGATGCTGCTGCTGTTACTGCTGCTGCGGCTGCGGCTGCGGCTGAGTCTGCTGCTAATGATGCGCTAATTGAGGGGCTGGGTGCGGAAGCTGCTGCTGCTGCGGTTACTGCCGCAAACGGTGCTCTTGCAGCGTTTCAGGCCTTAGACCCCAATTCTGATCTTGCTAAGCATGTGTTTGTTATACAACAAGCTGGGATCGCTGCGAGCGCTGCGGAAGCCTCTGTGGCTGCCGCTGCCGCAGCTGTTACTGCTGCTGCTGCTGCGGTAGATGCTGAGTCTGCCGCTGCTGCTACGGCTGCTGCCCAGGCGACTGCTGCTGCCGAAGCTGCTGCTGCTACTGTTGCTACAGATGCTGCGGCGTTAGCGGCTGCGGATGCTGCGGCGGCTGCAAATGCTGCTGCTGCTGCTGCTGCCACTGCTGCTGCCAATAACGCTGCGAATGCTGCCGCTGCCGCTGCTGCTACGGCTGCTGCCCAGGCGACTGCTGCTGCAGAAGCTGCTGCTGCTGCCGCTTTGGTTGTCCCTACGGGTGTCGTGATTGACATTCAGTTTGCAGACGACAGAGGCCGCATTAAGGTTGAGGGTACAGTCGCTGGTGGGCTGCAGGTTCGTGCTGATGTTGCAGGCGTGGTCTGCACTACTCGAGCTCGCGGCGACTACAAGTGTGAGGGACGAAACCTCACGCCTGGACAAGCTGTCATGTTCAGAGCAGAGTAATATGACTCCCCAGCGAGGGATAGTATGAGTTAAGACTGTAATGAAACGAGTTGTAATTTTTCTGGGACTGATAGCATTAGTAAGCGGTTCTGCTCTGGCTTCGGCCGGGGTAGAGCCGGGTATCAGTTACAAGCTGCTTGATCGATATCCACATGATCGAAGCAGCTTTACCCAGGGTTTGGAAATACACCACTCCATGCTGTACGAAAGTACAGGCTTGTATGGCAAGTCGACCATCAGGTACTACCCACTAGACGCTCCTACTGATATGACACTTCACCGACTGCCGGCAGATCGATTCGGCGAGGGACTAACCCTCTTGAACGATAAGCTCTATCAACTGAGTCAGTAACGACTACTAGCCAACACGGTTATCTGTTGGCCCATCAGCACTTACTTCAGTCTTTTGTCCCCCGTGTACGACCTATCAAACCGTGTTTGTTTTTTGGTGAGGCTCGGTCTATGGGTTCGGTACAGCCTGCCGACCGATTACCATCGAGTGCTAACAAGACGTTAAAAGAAAACGATCAGCGCTGGCTCTAACGTGGACTTTAGCCGAGACCTTAGCTCGGATTTTTTTGGCGGCTACCCCTGATTTTTTGCCACTCGCCAACTTTACGACGGTTGGGGTTTATGATGCAGGCGACGTGAAGGTAACGTGCAAATGACCTTAAAGGTTGCCGCCCTTAGCAATGCTATGGGTAGCGCTGCGCGATAAAACCCGCTGTTTGTCCTTAACTAAAAACACCGCCCTACCTATCCCAGAAACATTGATCCGCGATCGACCCTAGCGCCTACAGGCCTGTTGATTAGTGTCTTAGTAGACATTGACCGTTAAAGGGGAGGGGTAAAAACTTCAGCCCAACTGATTGATGCTTACGGTATCAGGTCACTGGACCATCGGCTTTTTAGGCCGTTACCTTTGCGGCAATCGTCGCCGTAGTTTACAAAATAATTACCTTTGTAGTTGATTAAATACACTACAAAAACAGGGGTTAAAGCACAAAGGCATCACCTTTGTCTCCAGAATTTTACATTTGGATTCGTAGACTTGCTGGCATAGAAATTTTTTTAAGACCGACTTTTTAAGAACGCCGAAATTCTAAAAATTGTAAGTAGTTAGTTGTTTGCAAGCTCGAAATTTGACAGTAGAGCGCACGGAAATTGGTCTGCAACCATTTTGTAAAAGAAGGAATAACGATGATATTCACCAACAAGTTACGTAAGACGATACTAGCCATTACTGCGGCTATCCCGCTGGTAGTGGGACAGGGGCAGGCGCAGGCGCAGGCGTTAAATTGTGTTGGACAGGCCGGTGTCGGCTTGTCCGGTGTGACGAGCTGCGTTAACGCTGAAACGACCGCGACCTTGATGGATGGTACAGTGCTCCATCAGCGACCCGAGGTGTACGCCACGGAAGGGCCTATTTATGCTGTCGACCCTCTTACGCAACAGGTGACAGTGGTGGGTAAAGTTCTTACCATTCCCGACACGCTCAGCCTTGGTGGTACAACCCAAAGTGGCATGCAGGTAACTATTTTCGGGTCTTCGGCCTTGGGTAACGATGGCATAGCCCGGTCGGAAATGAGCGCCGCGCACATGGATAGAATGCTCGACGAAAATGCGATTGATCGAGATACTTGTGTTGCGGACGGCACTGGTCAGCTCGTTAGAAATGCCTTTGGCACTAGTTGTCATCATGTTCAGAATGGCGCGGTTCGATCGGTTTTCAGCTCAAGTGAACTGCTGCGTCGAGACCCTGCTTTATACCAAAAAATCTCCAATAATTTTTTCAGCACAATTGATGATGTTCTCAATACTAATCAACACACCACCTTGCCAGCGGACTTCAGAGAAAAAGTCGGGTTTGGTCAGGGAAAAGTAGGTGCTGACGCTGCTGCGGCTGCGTCTACTGACGCGACAACTTTAGCCGCCGGTGTTCAGTTACTATCTGAGCAGTTGGGTACTTTTGAAGCTCAGCAGATGGCTCTGCTTGCGGTTGATGTTGCTGCTTCGGCGACGACGGCTGTGGCTTCTGCTGTTGGTTTCACGGACGCTAACGGTAACCTCTACCCTGCATACGCGGGAGGTACTTTTAAGACTGCAGGGCATCGCTTTGAAGATAGGGCTACAGGTGAGTTATATCTGATTCCTGATATCGAGGTCGTGCTTGAACTGTCGGAAAATGTGGACGAAGGAACCGTGATGTCTTGCGACAAAGGTGACCTTGTCCAAGGTGTTCCCCCTAGCCTAGTGATTGACGAAATGCTGTTGATTATGAACCCGGACCCCCGCTTTGGGGCTGATGTGCTGGGCGCTGCAGAGACCGCGATTAGCGAGTCATACATCAGCGAGAATTTTTGCAATGAACTAAATGGCAGAATTGTTGCGGTGATCGGACACACAGTCGGTGAGCACGTTCTTTTCGTTCAGGAAATTCTCACTGATATTATTGATGTCACAGCCCCTGTGGTAATTACCACAGATCGTCACCAGATTAATGGTAGTGATGTCGAAGCGGGCGGTTTCTTCGAGATGCTTTCCCTTCGCGCCATCGGTTTTGTGGACAAGCCGGATTTCTTGACAAGCTTCAACGGCAGCCAGGCGTTCCTCACGGTAGGATCGATGGTCAATGATGAGTATATGGAATGCGCGAACCCTAACGCTTTAACGACGGCGGGGCGTCCCAGTGGGGTCCCTGTGGGCTTAACGGCCCAGGTTGACTCTACAGCCGCCAGCCTTGTTATTCGTACCGACATTCGCGCGCCTGTTGGCTGCGCTACCCACATGCAAGTGTGCGGTATCGAAAATGGCACTGGCAACATGCCCGCTGGTACTCTCGCATGTTCTGACCCGGGTGAATTTGAAGTCGACCCGGCACTCGCTGTGGTCACGCCTCAAAACGCGTTTGTTAATGCTGTTGATGCTGGTGCAGCTGCTGCTGCGGCTGCTGCTGCTGCGGAGCTTGCTGCTGCTGATGCTACAGCTGCGGAGCTTGCTGCTGCTGTTGCTGCCGCTGATGCTGCCGATGCTGCGGCTGCTGCTGCTAATGCTGTCCTGGCCGATGCGATAGCTGAGCTTTCTGCTGCGGATTCTCTTCTTCCTGGTGCTGCTGCTGCGGCAGTGATCGCGGAGACTGAAGCCCAGATAGTCGTTAACAATGCTACGGTTGCTGTCCAGAATTTAAACAATGCAGAAACTCAGTCAAACCTGGCGGCAGCGCAATTAGCGCTGGCGAACGCTACCGCTGCCAGACAGGACGCACAGGATGCCGTGACCGATGCCGTTTTGGCTATCGGAGGGTTGTTCCGGCCAACAGTAAATGATGCTGCTCTAGCGGCAGAAATTGCTGCGACCCAGGTCACCGAGGCGCTGAACGCTGCCGTTACCAATGCAGAAGCCGCGTTAGAGAACGCTATAGCGGGCAATGATCCGGTGGCAATTGAGGCGGCTGGAACGGCCTTGCAGGAAGCAGGATCTGCTGCCTTGGAAGACGCAGAACGCCTACTCAGTGAGTCGCTTGTGATTGCAGGGCTCGTGGGTGATCTGGCAGGACCAGTCGCTGATCAGTTAAGAGCCGATGTAGTTGCTTTTACTGCTGACCGTGATGCATTAGCTGCTGCGTTTGCACCAGGTGCTGCTGTTGTTGGCGCAGAAGTTCTTCCAGGGGGGCTAGGCGAGTTGTCGCTCACCGGTGATACATTGTACAGGCAAGGAGATAGGTGGATTGTAGAAGGCGACTTCACAAAAGCTGATGGAACATCTGATGTTGGCTCTTTCGTGATAGCTCAGTTGGTTAAACCTGACGGGACGCGGATCGAAATTGGTCGAGCAACCGTCGACATTCTGCCGGTACCTGGGTTTGATATTGCACTTCGTCCAATTCCAGCCAATTTAGATATCGTGGACGAACTTAACGACGTGGTTGAGGTGTTTGCGACCTCCAGTGATGGAAGGCAAGAGCACAGAGCTATCTTTTTCATTAATGGTCCACCAGCGGCAATACCACATGTGGGAACTGCTGCTGTCCTTGAGGCCGTTGAAATCTTGACTGACAATCGCTTGATCATCCATGGATTTGCTTCGCTGAATGGTGGGCCAGCCACTGGAAATGCTGTGATTACAACGGACCAGAGCAATCTGCAGTTTGTGGCGCCGCTTACGGCTGGCCCTGGACCTTTGGCTGGTGGATTTGACTACGTTGAACGACCAATTATTGGTAATGCTGGCTTCATTCACGGTGAGACTGTGACCATGACCGTCGTTGGTGTTGGTTCTACTACCATGCTGATTGATCTGAGCGTTGGTCCAGTCCCTATCGCGGCCGTTGCAACGGCTGATGTGATTGCTAAGACTGTTGCTGCTGTAGCGGCGGCAAGTGCTACTGCTGCGGATGCTGCGAATGCTGCAGAAATTGCTACTGCTGCTGCTGTTACTGCTGATGCGAGTGCTGCTGCGGCAAGTGCTGCTGCGGTAGATGCTGCCGGGTTTGCTGTGACTGCTGCGACTGCTGCGGCAACTGCTGAAACGGCGGCTGAGAACGCTGCTGTGTTGGTTGCTGAGGGAGCGTTTGCGGAAGCATTCACTGCTGCGGATGCCGCGAACACCGCTGCCGATGAAGCGAACGCTGCGGCTGCTGCGGCTGCCACGGATGCTGCTACTGCTGCTTCGGATGCGACTGCTGCTGCATTAGCTGCTGCGCAGGCGACGTTTGCTGCCGGTCTTGTTACGGATACGGTTGTAACAGAGGCGGCGAATACGGCGACTGCTGCTGCATTAGCTGCTGCTGGGTCTGCTGAGTCTGCTGCGACTGCTGCTGCGGATGCTGCGGCTGCTGCGACGGCTGCTGCTACTGCTGCTGCTGCCGCGGATGCTGTTGTAGCGAATGCTTCTGCTGCTGCGGATGCCGCTGCTCTGGCTGCGTTTTTAGCTGCGGATGCTGCTGTGGATGCTGCTGCTGCGGATGCTGCTGCTGCTGCGACGGCTGCTGCGACAGCTGCTGCTGCTTCTGCTGCTGCGGATGCTGCTGCTGTTACTGCTGCTGCGGCTGCGGCTGCGGCTGAGTCTGCTGCTAATGATGCGCTAATTGAGGGGCTGGGTGCGGAAGCTGCTGCTGCTGCGGTTACTGCCGCAAACGGTGCTCTTGCAGCGTTTCAGGCCTTAGACCCCAATTCTGATCTTGCTAAGCATGTGTTTGTTATACAACAAGCTGGGATCGCTGCGAGCGCTGCGGAAGCCTCTGTGGCTGCCGCTGCCGCAGCTGTTACTGCTGCTGCTGCTGCGGTAGATGCTGAGTCTGCCGCTGCTGCTACGGCTGCTGCCCAGGCGACTGCTGCTGCCGAAGCTGCTGCTGCTACTGTTGCTACAGATGCTGCGGCGTTAGCGGCTGCGGATGCTGCGGCGGCTGCAAATGCTGCTGCTGCTGCTGCTGCCACTGCTGCTGCCAATAACGCTGCGAATGCTGCCGCTGCCGCTGCTGCTACGGCTGCTGCCCAGGCGACTGCTGCTGCAGAAGCTGCTGCTGCTGCCGCTTTGGTTGTCCCTACGGGTGTCGTGATTGACATTCAGTTTGCAGACGACAGAGGCCGCATTAAGGTTGAGGGTACAGTCGCTGGTGGGCTGCAGGTTCGTGCTGATGTTGCAGGCGTGGTCTGCACTACTCGAGCTCGCGGCGACTACAAGTGTGAGGGACGAAACCTCACGCCTGGACAAGCTGTCATGTTCAGAGCAGAGTAATATGACTCCCCAGCGAGGGATAGTATGAGTTAAGACTGTAATGAAACGAGTTGTAATTTTTCTGGGACTGATAGCATTAGTAAGCGGTTCTGCTCTGGCTTCGGCCGGGGTAGAGCCGGGTATCAGTTACAAGCTGCTTGATCGATATCCACATGATCGAAGCAGCTTTACCCAGGGTTTGGAAATACACCACTCCATGCTGTACGAAAGTACAGGCTTGTATGGCAAGTCGACCATCAGGTACTACCCACTAGACGCTCCTACTGATATGACACTTCACCGACTGCCGGCAGATCGATTCGGCGAGGGACTAACCCTCTTGAACGATAAGCTCTATCAACTGAGCTGGAGATCCGGTGACGTCTTTGTTTATAACCCTGATAATTTGCTCCCGGCCGAAAAGTTTTCTATCGACACCGATGGTTGGGGTCTAACCAACAACGGTTCTGAGTTAATCTACAGCGATGGTAGCGATACATTGTTTTTTCTGGACCCAACCACTCAAAAGGTGAGTCGTACGGTGAAGGTCCGGTACAAGGGTAACTCGCTGAGATCTCTCAATGAACTTGAGTGGATAGATGGGTTGATCTTTGCCAACGTCTTACCCACTGACACGATTGTTATCATTGACCCTGCTAGCGGATCGGTGGTCGACTCTCTGAATATTGGCAAGCTCTATCCCCAGAGCATGCGGCCTGGTTTGCAGGACATCGCTAACGGCATTGCCTGGGATCGCGAGGCCCAAGTGCTGCTGGTGACGGGTAAGCACTGGCCATGGCTTTATCGTTTGAAGCTGTTGAATAAACCACAAAAAGACAGTCACTGATGGCCTTAGGTCTTGGGATTAACGCTGGAGTTTGTCTGGCCGTAGTGATCGATCTGCATTCCAGCAAGGGCAAGGGTTGGGATACTGCGCCGACAGAAGGCTATTTTATTTTTGGTAAGGTGGCATGGTTAACGGTCGATATGTAACGGTCGATATGTAACGGTCGATATGTAACGGTCGATAGTCACACGTCCCCGGAGACCGACGTCAAATTGTAGTAGCAGGTATCGTCGTTTGTGCTTACTGTTTGTGCTTACTGTTTGTGCCTACTGTTTGTGCCTACTAGGGCATCACTTTTGTGGCTGGCATTTTACCGTTAGGCGCTGATAAATAATTAGTCAAACAAGAATGACTTTCTAGTAAAAAGCGCCGACAACTGAAAAGCTGAGTAGAATGAGCTGAGTAGAATGAGCTGAGTAGGATGAGCTGAGTAGGATGAGCTGAGTAGGATGAGCTGAGTCTTTTCAAGCCTGAAATTGACCGGTTAGTTTACGCGCGAATACCCAAAGAAGGCGCTGACGGTTCAGTGAGGTTTTTGCTTGTTGCGTTAAACTTTGAGTTTAATTTAGGCTATAGTGTTGTGTCTGATTTTCGTAATTTTATGGAGTGTTATTCCTCAATGTTGACTAGTCGATATGTAGCAATTTTCTTTGCGCTCGGTGCGCTAATGGCGTCTTCACTTGCGGTTTCTGAAACCGTCACGTTCGATCAAGTCCAATCTGAAATTTTTGACGGTTGCGCTACTTCCGGCTGCCATAACGTGCAACTGCCGGTCCTGACCGCGGGAGTGAGTTACCTAAACATTGTTGGTAAGCCGGCGAGAAACGGGACAGTAGACTACATAACACCGGGTAAGCCTGACTTGAGCTACATCATGGATAAGGTGTTGGGTAAACCAGGTGCCGGCAGCCAAATGCCACCAAGTGGTCCCTTGAGTGTCGCTAAAACCGATTTGCTCGGTGCGTGGATTCAGCAGGGCGCTACAGAGGGGTCTTACAACGGGCGTTCTTATCTGGTGACCAGTACCGACAGCTTAAACCGTTCAGAAACTCACATCATTAATTCTTCAACTGTTGCCCAGACGTTCACCGGTAACCTTTATAATAAAAGTGGCACTTCACTGGGAGGCGCTAATGTCGCGCTCCATGCCGGAACCATTGCTCCACAAGGGCGCGTGGTGTTATCCAGTAGTGATCTACAGACATTATTTGGTGGTGTGCCATGGACAGGACCGGCCATACTGGACATCAACAGCGATATGCCTTTTGACGTGATGTCCAAGTCGAAGCGAAGTGGTCGATCGACGAATATCAATTGCGCTCGTTCTGGTAATGCGCAAAACGTCGAAGGGAGCGATTCGGTCGACGTTGCTTATGTCCGTTTTATTAACGATGGTTTTACACCCATAGCTGATATTCGTGGCACGCTTTATGACGCCGATGGTAAGGTCATTGGTTCACCCAACGCTCTGTTTTTCGCGGAACTGGGATCAAGAGAAGCGGTTTTCAAAAGTCAGGGTGCGATCAGCAATATCATCGGTGCGAACTGGGTTTCTACTATCGATGGAACAGCCTCGCTCGTGCTTTCAGCGACTTATGATAATTTGCGGCTGATGAACCTTAATTTCGTCAACAACGAAATATTCTTTAACTTCTCATGTTACGAGAGCGGCACTGCAGCAGTCGGGCCGCTGTAGGGGCGCCGGTGGCAACCGGGGTCGTTGGCGCCGATTAAGGCTAAAAGCTTTTATTCCTTCTGTAGTGAGCCATGGCAGGTACCTAGCTTATCTACAGAAAGGAATGGCAGGTGCGTGCTGTTAAGAAAATCCAGTGCACCTTCTTGTTCCCGTAGCATAGCGATCGTGCAGATCGATCCCGCAATAATTGCCTTCGGTGCCACCACCGTGACACTCTGCAGATTGTCTGCAGGGATTCCGGTGACTGGATTAATAAGGTGGCTAAATTTTTTATCGCCGATACGGATAAAACGCTCGTAGCTTCCAGAGGTAGTAATAGCACCGGATCCGACTTGTATGCTGGCAATAACCTGACCAGGAAGCTCTGGATGTGTAATGCCGACCTCCCAGGGTTGCCCATTTGCAAGCCTGCCAAGAACGGCGATATCGCCGCCAAGGTTGACCAGGCAATCTCGAACGCCTTCCTGGCTCAACAATGCCAGTGTCGCATCGGCCGCGTACTCTTTGACGACACCGCCGAAATCGATCTCCATTCCGGCCAAGGGCAAAGCAATCGAGGTGGCCGTGCGACGAACTTTCTGCCAACCGACAATCGCCAGCCATTTTTCGAATTCGGAAGGGGGTGGTGTGTCTAACAGTCCGTCATGCCAAAGATGCCTCAGTACGCCTGAAGTAACATCAAATAGCCCGTCGCTCTGGTTAAAACAAGTGTGAGCGTAGTCCAGAAGCGCTGAAGTTTCTGGGTCGATCATCACCGGATCGCAACCCGCTGCATCGTTGATTTGGTTGGTAACGCTGGCGGGCAGGTAACGTGAGTACTTTGCTTCAAGCCTTCTAATTTCGGTTAAACAAATGTCTGCAAGCCGTTCCGCCTCTGCGTCGTCATGGTGAAAGAACCTGATTTCACACGGACATCCCATGGCCTTGAATCGAATGTAGCGTAGCTGCATGTTTAGAATCTATATTCTAAACCGAGATTCGTGAGAGTGAAATCCAACAGTGCCGGATGTTCGTATTGACTCTTGTTGTGGCCGAATCGCTCGTCACTGCGATATTGGTCTACGCTTAGCGAGACTGTCCATGCTGGTAGTTTGTAGATGGCCTTCAGGCCTACGCTCAACGCGCCATAACCAGAGAGTCTGTAGTCGCTGGACTGTGGCTGGTCCCTTGGCAGGCTATAGTCGTCTGCAGCTTCGAAAAAGCTCGCTTCTGCCTGGGAATAGATGCGTATCCGGGGAACGAGTTGGAAACGTACGCCAAGATTCTGATGCCATGATAAATCTATAGTATGTGAGTCAATTCCCCAATCGTCGTCGTAATATCTGTAATCCAGATGCAGTGCAGCGTTTCTGTTGTCATAGAAGTGCCGGTAACGCAGGGAGACGGCCCATTGTGTTTTTTCATCTGGGCGCACATCGAGAAGTTTATAAGGATCACTCAGGTAGCCGTCCTTTTTTGTCAGCGAGATGCCTGATTGTAGAACGGCATTTTTATTGAGTACCTGCGTCCATGAGCCAGAAATTGACCTGCTCCTTTGGTTGGCTTCGGGGACTCTGCCATACAGTACAGCGTCGGTAGGTGAAAGTTCATCAGAGGAGTAACTGAAGGCCAGGGCAAAAGTCGATAGCTTATCTTCTCGGTCCCATTCTCCCGAAACCTGGTACGAGGTGGCTTTGTAATCATTTTCCTCTGACTTGGAGACGCCAAGAGTGTAACTGGCCTTGTCAGTGTAACGGGTTGAAGAAATGGCAAGTGAAGTTCTTGATTCACTAATGGTTGCGCCACTCATTATAAGGTTGGGCTCGCCAGTCGTCCCATAAAGCGTCCCCCATGGTGATGCACCGGACATGGTTTCTCTTGTCGTATCCACCGTTAGGCTCCAATCTGCGCCGATCGGAGTAACAAGCTTGAATTTTCCTACCTCGATGTCATATCGTTCGTTGCTGCCTACAACGACCTTATCGCTTGGAATATCTGCTTCATGATATTGTGAGAGTGATACCGATATAGTTGATTCAGCCGGTTGGGTCGCCGCGAATGCTGGAAGTGACATGGCTGCGCCAGTTAAGGCGGCAACAGTGCTGCTTTTATGTTTCATCAATTGCACCCGCAGCCTGCGCCCGCGGCACCATTACCACCACTTGCCGCTTCTTTGCTTTCATAAACCTGTTCCATTAGTGTCGTCTCTAGAGGGTCTGAATCCAGCTGCATTTCCGGGCGCGCAAGGGTTCCACGTTCCCATGGCTGAACCGTTTCACAACCCCCTAGCAATACTAGTACAAGAAACAACAAACGCATCAGGATTCCTCTGCCAGGAGTGTGCTTATGTGGGCTCGGATTTCCTCGATATCACCGTCCCTGAAACCGGTATGGATCATAGTGATTTGGCCGTCTCTATCGATAACAAACGAGGTGGGCATTGCTGGTATATCGTAGAGTTCCGCTACTTTTCCATCGGGGTCATGCAGTACCGGATATTTTGGATCAAATCGCCGCAGGAACCGTGTTGCATCCTCGGTTTTCTCATCAACGCTTATTGCAATAATCTCGAAGTTTTCGGAATCCATCTCGGCGCGGAGTTTTATAAGCTCAGGGAATGAGACCCTGCAGGGAGCGCACCAGGAAGCCCAGAAATCCACATACCTGACTTTTCCGGAAAAGTCCTGAAGTTCCATTGGCGTTTGGTTCGGAATAGACGATAGTTTAAATGCGGGTGCGGGTTCCCCGACCTCTAGGCCTTGGGCTAGCAAGGGAAGTAGGAAAATCAGCAAAAAGCAGGACAGACGGGACATGAGATTCTCTTTATTTTTCATGGGTTCCTAATTCAACCTAAAATGTTCATTCGGATTGCGCTGCTTTCGTAATAACTTCAACATTGACTAGGAGCAATTAAACTGCTGAGCAAATTATAGAGTAGTTAACCAGCAATTGCCCAGCATTGTCGGAGTTTCACCGGCGAAGATTATTGGGACGCAACCGTGTGTTGATTGATGGTGGATTCGCCTCTTGTCCTGTAGACCCTTTTGGGCGTCGGGTAGTATTTTTCTTCCAGGGGGCTTCCGCAACAGGGTTTTGTTTGGCCTTTGATCCCCGGCAAAAAACAATGCGGCGGGTTCGGGTAGGCTAAAATTGACTTTTAAAAATCACATCGCGAGTCGAAAACCAAGGTTTCTCAGGCGTATCGAGGGCAAATAATCGTAACGGATTGCTGATCGAGTATGATGTCCTCGGTAATTAAATGCGCCACCGCGTAAAACACGTCTGGGGCAGTCTTTGAAAAAAAATGCCGAACCATCGGTAGGCGCATCATTATAGTGCCTAATCCAGCAATCCTGAGTCCATTCCCAGACATTTCCGTACATGTCATGCAACCCCCAATCGTTGGGAGGAAATGATCCTACTTCAAGCGTCATTTTTCGGTCTATGCCTTTTTCGCAGCCTTGCAGGGGAAGGTCGCCGTCATAGTTTGCCATTTCAGTACTAAGACAGGACCCAGTGTAGACAGGTGTTGTGGTGCCTGCACGTACTGCATATTCCCACTCGGATTCTGTAGGTAAACGATATTTTTTGCCTGTTTCTCTGTTAATCCACGCTATGTACTGCTGCACGTCATGCCAGCTAACATCGAATACCGGGCGGTCCCCTCTGCCCCAACTGCTATCCTCTGGATAATGATCGCACCCGTTTCGAGCAACACAAGCATCCCAGTGTTCGAAGGTCAGTTCATATTTGGACAACATGAACTCTCGGATATTAACCTTGTGTGGTGGGTATTCATTATTGACGCATTCAATGTCGGTGACGCAGCCCATGGTGAAAGTACCAGCAGGGATTGTAACCATTTCGGGCTCATGGGTTTGGTTACCTGTCTGTTCGAGTAATCTCTGTCGGAATATATCTGATTTACGTTTGTTGAGTTTTAGCGAAAGCTGGATCTGATTGTTGCCATCAACACTCACTAACTGGCTGGAATAAAATTCGTCTTCGCCTCCGTTAGTAGGCTTAAGGGATTCAAGTTTATAGTCACCTAGAGGTACGCTGATGGTTAAGGTTTCATCTTTCCTGGATGGCGTGATTCCTTTCAGCTTACCATTGATATAAATATCAGCTTTTCCGGGTTCGGAGCTTATAGATAAGCTACCCATGTTCCCCGTGGTTGAGCTACAGCCTGGCAGTGTTGCCAGTAGCAATAGTGAAAGCAGGAAAGAGGCGATTTTATTCATGGGAGTAACGTCAGCTTTTTATTAGGACGGTGTTGATATAACGGCTAATGGAATGATTCGATAAACTTCTATGTTTCAAAGCCTCGTGAATATGTGCCGTTAATATAAGCCAGGTAGCGGATAGTTTTGTTGCCTGGGGTTCACGTGATTCGAGAGATAGATTGTAGAAGTATTTCAGATAATTTCACAATTTATTTCTGTCTAGTAAGACTGGAACCATCACTAAGCAGCCCGTTTTTTGTCAAGTGCTTATTGGCTAGTCTTCCTATTATCAAAGCGTTCGCGGGTTCTATTGTCATCAACGTCAATATATTCGTACGCCGCTCGCCTCAACTCTTCCCAAGTATCCTGTAAGGCAGCAAACGGCCGCGTTTTGGAATGACAAGCTTACCCATCTCTCGAAGACGCTCCGTAAGCACCTCAGAGAACCGGATATCAGGCCGCTCTATCCGTGTAGCTTTTCTAAATGTCGTGAACAGATCACCACCTTGGGCCATTATTTCCACCGTCGATACACGATAAAATTGCGCTAAATTTAGATCAACCCCATTCACCTGGACAGACACGACTCTATTGCCAACGGGTCGGCTCAGGTCGTAGTCAACCCGCAATCCAGACACCTGAAGCATGCCTCGTTCAAGGGTTAGCGATTGTTCCAGAACAGCAAGAATTTGCCTGCCTGTCATTTCAAGTTCAGCCACACGATCTGTAAAAGGAAACGAATCGATGACATCCATCAATGGCACATCGCCTTGGGGAAGATCTTTTCTTAAGGCACCCGAGGGCATAAAACCAATTTCTGCACTCACCTCCGCGCGAATGATATCGGCATACAAGTTACCAAGATCAGACTCTTCATTGTAGAGCCTGCTTATCCTCTCCTCGGAGAAACACAAAACTTCTTGCAACTCAGGAAACTGTGCTTTGTATTTTGCTAGTTTTTGCGCGACAACCGGATGTGGCGGTAGATCATTGCTAACGACAGGTATTAGTTTGCCTTCGTGGGCAATAGCCCGGCTGTTTTTTTCGGTTTTACCCAGTTGGAGTTGCAAGAAACCCAGTCGTGTACCCTGCCCGTAGGTTTGCATAATCAATGTGCCAGTTGTTGGGTGAACATAGGGAGACTCTGTACCAGAATCAGCATGGCCACTAAAGATCACATCAATACCCATAACGGCGCCAGCCAACTTGATGTCGGCGTCAATACCGCGTTGTATTTCCGGATGTGCTTCATCATCCGTCTGCATGGGCGCTGTCTTCCCCTGGTGGGTAAGTACAACAATCAGATCAACTTGTGGTTTCAGCCGTTCAACAATTGGCCTAATCGATTCGATGGGGTCACGAACATCAATACCACGAATATGTGATGGAATAATCGCCGTTCCGGCGTCCTGCCCCATGACGCCGACGACCCCAATCCTTACGCCCTGCCGTTCAACAATGCTATATGCCTGCGCATAGGGCAGGCCGGAATCTGCGTAAAACAAATTCGCACCCAATACCGGAAACGGTAGCCTATCTTTCATTCTTGCAAAGGACTGCCAACCATATTCAAACTCATGGTTACCAATTGCCATGGCGTCATAATCCATGGTGATCATCATTTCCATGGGCACTATGCCTTCGGTTTTCTTCGATAAAACGCCGGTAAATATATCACCTGCATCGAATAGGAAGACGACCTTCTCCTGCTCGCGAAGATCATCAACCAATGTTGCTAGGTGTGCGATGCCTCCCAGGTATTCCACCTTGGGATTCCAGTAGGCAGGGATTGGGTCGAAGGCGCTTTCTAAGTCATTGGTAAAGAGCAATGTGACTTCACGAGCGCCCGACCCAGTGTTTTGTCGATTTGAGACAGGCGATATACAGCTGGTTAAAACGATGACCAAACCGACAATAAATAATTGATTTAGGAAAACTTTTTTATTCATGATTCAATCCCTGACAGCTATCAACGCCAGCGCGGATTCATAACAAATCAACTTGGCGACCAATGTTGAAAGTTAGTCCAATAATCACCGGCTATCGTGTAAACGACCCGTACATTCTAAAATTGCCCGCACACTCTAAAATTGCCCGTACATTCTAAAATTGCCCGTACACTCTAAAATTGCTCGCATATGCTAAAATTGCCCGCATATGCTAGGTGTTAGTTATTTGGATTTGTGAGCAGGGCTTGAAGGTCCGCAATGCGCTTGGGTTTCGCACGCCGGACCTTAAAGTCTGCATCTATAGGTGGTTTTAGTCCTCAATCGTTAATGGCCTGGTAAGCGAGCGAGCGCATGGCTCTGTCCGGTAGCGCGACCCCTGTCATGTACTGCGACATAAACAGCCCAACCATATCCTCTGAGGGGTCTACCCAGTAGTAGGTCTTAGCTGCACCGGCCCACCCGTACTCGCCCGCTGATCCTGGCCCAGCGCTTGCGGCAACATCCATCATCACACGGGATCCAAGCCCAAACCCGAACCCATGATTGTCTTGACCTAAAAGTTGCCATGGAAGGAGTTCCGGTGGGAGGTGGTTGGCATGCATCAGTTCGAGCGTCTTGCGACCAATGATCCTTGTGCCATCGTGTTGGCCGCCGTTTAACAGCATTTGAGCAAAGTTGGCGTAGTCGCCGATCGTCGAGAACAATCCGAACCCTCCGCGCATGAATACTTCCGGGGCGCCGGTCGGGTAGGTGGTGGAAACATTAATGCGCTCGTTGAAGCCAGCGACCGCTGACTCTGCCAGCTTGGTGCCGGTGTGGTCTTGGCCGAAGAGGTCGGGCAGGCCGTACATGGCCGAAAGCCGGTCGAGGTTGCTGTCAGCCACGCCGAAGCCGGTGTCAGTCATGCCCAGTGGCCCGAAAACCCGCTCAGCCAAGAAGGCGCCTAGTGACCGTCCAGACAACACTTCGATGAGCCGAGCAGCGACGTCGATACCTACGCTGTAGTGCCACCGGCTGCCGGGTTGGTTGGCCAAAGGGATCTTGGCAAGGGCATCTATCACCTCTTCCAGGCTGCGGGTAGCATCGTTCATAATGCGGGCGTCTCTGTACAGATGTCCTACGGGAGTGTCCTCCATAAAGTCGTAAGTCAGCCCGCTGGTATGGGTGAGCAGGTCTCGGATTTCCATCGGTCTGGCCTGAGGCACTAGTTTGCCATTGGCACCGAGCACCTGAGTGGCGGCAAACGCGGGTAGGTACTTCGCGACCGGATCCTCCAGTTGGAATGCGGACGCTTCATGCAACAACATCAGTGCGGTACTGACAATAGGCTTGGTCATCGAGTAGATCCGGAAGATCGTGTCTGGGGTTATCTCGAGACCGGCCTCTGCATCGCGGTGGCCGAACTGTTCGGCGTGCACTACTTTGCCCTTGCGCATCACCATCGTCGAGATGCCTCGGACGGTTCCGTCGTCGATATAACGCTGCATAGCGTTACCAATGCGGCTCAGTCGTTGTGAGCTCATGCCGACACTCTCGGGTAATTCGATTTCGTTGCTCATTTCAACTCCAGGTTAGTCATCTTGTGTACTGCGTTTCATCCAAAAGTTTCTTGGTGCTGTTAAGCCCCAACCACCATGGCCTAAAACTGGTAACGGCATTCATGCCAAATGTCGCCCTGGGGGAAAATAGGCGCGACCCCGATACTTGACCGTTCTTCGAAAAACGTGGTCTATTCTGCTTTCCCATAAGAATAAACATAAAGTTTCATTACGCATAGCGACAAGGATTCAGTACGGGTAGATTGCAGGGTAAAACGGCATTGATCATGGTGCCGGCAGCAGTTTGTCTTGCTAGCAACGAAGTCTAATTTTAACCGGAAACACCCTGTGACTAACGGTGGGTGGCACATGATCCAGTCATCTCGCATGTGGTTATTTTATGCTTTTAATATCTTCAGGAGGCGCCGTCGAAACTTCGCACCAAAGTAGTTTAGGAATGGCGCTTCCCAGTCCACTGGGGCCGATATCCTTATCGAGCACTCTGAGTGACATGTCTAAAGCACGGTTTCGGTTCGTCGGCACTTCTTTATCGATAACATTAATCGCCTCGTTAGCGGTAACCAGGTTTATTAGTCAGCAACGTGCGCTTGAGAGTACATTTATGGCATCACCAATAGGTGAGAAGAGTCCTGCCGATGTCGGAATTGGCTAAGAGTATTCGCGTGGTGCATAGTGAAGCTGACGGTTGATTCCCCGGGTGGAGGGCAGGAAAGATTGTCTGGGCAGCAAAAAATGCCTATTTAATAATTGTCGAGACACCCACCCATTCCGAATTTCTGACCAATAGATAAGTTATTGGCGATTCGGGTGACGAGTTTTAGGCTGTAGTGCAAACAAGGAGGAAATGATGGTGAGGCCACTTGAGGGCGTTCGCATTCTGGACCTGACCAGTGGTCCGGCGGGCGGTATCGCGACAATGATCCTGGCAGATTTTGGCGCCGAGGTGCTCATGATTGAACGTCCAGGTATTGATCCGATGATGGCACTACCCGCCTCACGCATGTGGCGTCGCGGCAAACGCACCTTGTCCCTGGACCTTGCAACCGCGGGCGGGTTGGCAGCTCTAGATGATCTGTGTACCGGGGCAGATGTGCTGATCTGCAACTGGCGCGCTGCGGCGTTGGCGCGTAAGAATCTGGACTATGCCAGTTTGCATGCACGTCATCCTCATCTCATCCTTTGCCACATCAGCGGATATGGCAGTCAGGGCCCCCGTGCTGACTACCCGGGGTATGAGCATCTGGTTGCTGCAAGTACCGGCCGCATGCGGATTTTTGCCGGGCTTACGGATCGTGCAGGACCTGTTTTTTCAGCGCTGCAAGTAGGCGTTCATGCCTGCGCCCAATCCGCCGCGACGGGTATTCTGGCAGCCCTTCTGGAACAAGGTGGCGACGGCGAGGGTAGGTTGGTCGAAACCAGCATGTTGCAGGGTATGCTTCCCCATGAACTTGCGGGGATGATAGGCGTTCAATTCCCTGAGTTTTTCGGTGATCTCATTCCCGCGGTACCTCCGGCAGTCATCGAACCTCCTGTTCCGAGTCTCTTCTACCACCCAGCCCAGACTAGCGATGGTCGTTGGGTGCAGTTCGGTAATTTGCTGCCGCACCTGTTTGATAATTTTTTGCTCGTCACCGAATTGATAGATGTGCTCGCAGATCCTGACTATGACCAGGCACAGATGATGCTGCCGGATGAAAAACAGGAAGCCTTTCGAGAACGGATGCTACTGCGCATTCAAGCGCGCACAGCAGAAGAGTGGATGGCGGCCTGTGTCTCGGACGGTGGGGTGGTGGCGACAGCACACCAGACTACCCAGCAGGCAATCTTGGATCCCGATATTGTTGCCAATGGCCATGTCATCGATCGCCAGGATGGCGGCAAGCAGCTTGGCCCGGTAGCTCGCCTGATGCGAACGCCGGCTGACCCGGGAAATGAAGCGGTGCCCGATGATAGCTGGGCAGATCTCTGGCGTAATACACCCCGAAGCGTGCCTGGGCGCTCCAATGACGGTCAACTGCCACTTGCAGGCATACGGGTGATCGAGATAGCCACGATCATTGCAGCACCACTGGCGGCTTCTTACTTGGCGGACATGGGCGCCGAAGTGATCAAAGTAGAGCCAATCGGCGGTGATCCCTTTCGTGGCCTCCTTGGGGGTTTGGGGGCGGCCAAGGTCAATGCAGGGAAACGCAGCCTAAGTATCGACCTCAAGTCGGAAACCGGCCGGCAGATTGTGCTGAATCTAATTAAAGATGCGGATGTGTTGATCCACAATTTTCGGCCTGGAGTACCTGAAAGACTAGGTATTGCGTATGCTCAGGTTGAGAAGATCAACCCCGATATCGTATATATGCAGGCCAACGGCTATGGCCCGGATGGTCCTGGGGCCCAACGACCAAGCACTCATCCAATACCTGGTGCGGCTATGGGGGGCGTGTTGTACCAGATGGGGGAAAGAGTCCCTGAAACGTTACTGGGAATTGACGACCTGCGCCTGTGGACGCGTCGTTTGATGCACGCGAATGAGGTCAATCCTGATCCCAATACCTCGCTGGTCATAGCAACATCCACCCTGCTTGGACTGGTGGCCAGGCAGCGCATGGGGCAGGGTCAGCAGATACTGGTCGATATGTTCGGTGCTAACGCCTATGCCAATAGTGACGATTTTCTGACCTTTCCAGGCAAACCGAGTCGCGCTATGCCCGATGCAGAATTACTGGGATTGTCAGCAACTTATCGGCTTTATCACTGTACCGGAGATGAGTGGGTATTTTTGGCGATGACCAACGAAAGGGAATATCGACTGTTCGTCGATGTGCTGACCGGAGCGGGTATACAGGCCCCGGCGTTAGGGTTGCTGCAAGCGGGCGGACAAACTGCTGCCCAAGCGTTGGAAGCGCTGTTTGTCCGGCACGATTCTGCTTTCTGGGAGAACCTGCTGGCCGGTGCCGGGGTGGGTTGCGTACGTGCCAATGCGGTCACGCCAAGAGAGTTCTGGCTGACTGATCCGCAGTCCATCGCATTAGGCCTGACTGCCGAGACTGAGCATCCGTTGTGGGGGACATACCGCCGACATGGCCGGCAGGTATCGTTCGATGGTGGTGGCCAGCGACTCGGACCCCCACCTGCTGCAGGTCAACATAATAAGGAGGTGCTGCTGGAACGGGGCTTTGATCAGGACCAGATAGCTGATCTTGTTGCTGCCGGTGTGCTGTGGAGCGAGGGCCGCTAACCCAGGGACTTATCTAATAGGTCTACATGACTTTTGCGCTTTCTGGTTAGGATCGTTGATGGAAGCCCATGGCCTAAAAATATTAATCACCTGGGTGTCAGGCATGCATTACTTCGGCGCCTATGTTGCTGATCAACAACATCGAACGACTGGCGTTACGAGATGATTGACGACCGCATAGAAAAAAGGCGACCATAGCCGCCTAGTCATTCAAGAATGTAATGCAAACGTCGTTATACGTTAGGAGCGCATATGTCAGAAAAATTATCCCCTGGTGAGGCTCGAGCCCCAGGACATTCCTATCAAGAGGCAATAAAGAAAGATGCCTCTGAACCGCCTGCGTCCTTTCTGACTGAGTCTTATGAATTCCTTGGTGATGCGGACATACCCTATTCTAATTACACGTCAAAAGATTATGCGGACGCAGAATTTGAAAAAATGTGGCCGAAGGTTTGGCAGATGGCCTGTCGCGAAGAGCACATTGCGGAAACTGGAGACTATCAGGTTTACGATATTGGCGAGCTTTCGGTTATCGTTACGCGGACTGAATCCATGCAGATTAAGGCTTACTACAACGCCTGCATGCATAGGGGTACGGCGTTAAAGTCTCCCGGCGACAATGGCTTTTGCGAAAGCTTCCGCTGCCCGTTTCACGGTTGGGTTTATTCGCTAGAAGGTGAGTTAATTGACTTGCCCGAGGATTGGGACTTCCCGCATGTGAAAGGCGATAGCCATAATCTACGTGAGGTTCTGGTGGATACCTGGGGTGGCTTTGTCTTCGTCAATTTTGACCCTAATGCTGAGGCTTTGAGTGAGTATTTAGGTGTTTTACCAGAGCATTTCAAAGATTTTAATATTGACGACAGGTATATAGAGACACATGTTTGCAAGCGATTACCGGTCAATTGGAAGGCAGCCGAAGAAGCGTTCATGGAGGCCTACCATGTAAAGGAAACACACGCGGGTGGCGCTGAGTTCTCTGAACCTGTCACAACCTATGATGTCTTTCCAGAAAACGTTAATCGTTTTATACACACCGTTGGTTCGTTGAATCCCAGAATGCCAAAGGCCCCGAGTCAGCAGGAACTGATGCAGATGCTTTGGGGAAGGCGTGGTCCCGCTGACGGAACATGCCCGGTGGTCCCGGAAGGGATGACGGCGAGAGACGTTTATGCCAGAGTCGTGCAGCAGCAGCTGGGTGCAAGTTATGATCAGGACTTCTCTGGTTACTCCACCGCGCAGACGCTGGATTCTATCGAGTATTTTCTGTTTCCCAATCTTTTTATCTTTCCCGGATTAACGCTACCTATGGTCTACCGATTTCGTCCAGACAAGGATGATCCTGATTATTCGTATTTTGATCTGTACTTTCTGCGCCCGAAACACCCTGAAAAGCAACCGCCGCCGCCGCCGGAACCGCTGATGCTGGATATTGAAGATAGCTATACGCAGTCTGAAGGCCTGGGCTTTCTTGGCGCGGTGTATGACCAGGATACTGACAACATGGCGGCACAAACGCGTGGGTTTAAAACCAGCGCAAAAAGTGGCCAAACCTTAGGTAACTATCAGGAAGTGCGGGCTCGGCATCTGCAGCAGCGGGTTGGCGATTATCTGAAGAAATAACATGTCTGAAATCATTCATGAACCGCTGGCGTTAAACAGCAGCGAGGTCCTTGAGCTAGAAGGGGAGAGTGTATTGCTGTGTAATTCAGGCGGCTCACATTTTGCTATTCGAAATCAATGCACACATCAGAACTCACCATTAGCGGGAGGGCGCGTTCGCAACGGGTTCATTTCTTGTCCGTTGCACGGCGTCAGGTTTGACCTTAGTACGGGCGAACCGCGTGGCACGCTAACCAGAGTTCCAGTAAAGACCTACGGGGTCAGGGATGAGGATGGAATGATCGTTATTTCTAATTAGTGTGATTTATTAGCTAACGTTACGGTCGTCGGTCTGTCAGCATTACATTATAGTGACGGGTGCCCAAAGATAAGGTCGGCTTGGAAGTTTTTCAGGGCAAAGCAGGCTGAGCTTCGCACGGTTTTCGCTCATGGGCGTAAGCATCCCCCCGGCAATGCAGGCTAAGGCTTTGTCTAACGATCCATATTGACAATCGCTATCGGTTCGATCTGATCGGCGGGCCTAAAGCCAAAGACTCTGCCATAAAAATAAAGCTCTAGATCCATGCACCGTTTGATGTTCTCGGCGATTCTAAAACCATGTTGTTCGCCCTCAAATGGCACGTAAGCTACCGGCACACCTTTCTTAGTTAAGGCCTCGACCATTGTTTCTGCCTGATTTGGTGGAACGACTTTGTCTTCAAGTCCCTGAAAAAAGATACACGGGCTAGCCATTTGATCTACGTGATGAATGGGTGATCTTGCTCGGTAGACTTCAATTTCCTCTGGATAGGCGCCGATCATGCTATCAAGGTAGCGTGACTCAAATTTATGGGTGTCTTTCGCTAAAGCTTCTAGGTCGCCAACGCCATAATGGCTTGCGCCCGCCTTAAATGTGTTAGTGAAAGTCAGTGCAGAAAGTGTTGTATAGCCGCCAGCGCTACCACCACGAATGGCTAACCTTTCTTTATCAGCCTTACCCTGCTGCACGAGATACTCAGCGCCGTAGACTGCATCTTCGACATCGACGATACCCCATTGTCTGATTAGCTTATCTCGATAGTCCCGGCCATACCCGGTCGAACCCCGATAGTTCAGGTCCAGTACAGCGAAGCCACGACTGGTCCAGAATTGCGTTCGAAGATTTAATACGCTGTGCGTGGCCCCGGTCGGACCGCCGTGCATCATGACAACCAGTGGCGGTGCGTCCCGACTATTTTTGTCCTGAATTCCCCCCCCATAATCTTTGTTGGTAGGTGGATAGTAGAACCCATGGGCCATCTGTTCATTTGCTGTTGGAAAAGTGATTGTTTCAGGTACAGAGTAGTAAGCTTGATCAAGGGTCAAGGTCGTGGACTGCTTAAAGGACTCGTGCTTGCCAGTCTGTAGGTTGACCGTGATTAACTCAGGAAAGGTAATTGGCGACGCAGCACCGGTCGTTAATGTCTGATCGTTAAGCGATATTCCACCAAGATCTGAATAAGGCAAGTCCAGGTTGCGCAGGCTGCCAGTTTCAATATCCAGCACCGCTAATTGGTAAACATTGCCGATGCCATAGTGACAGACTATTTGGCTTTCATTCAAAAAATCATAAGAATGTAACCCGAAACCCCAGTGCGGACTCCCGAACTCTGCTTCCATTGGACAAATACTCTGATTAATACTCTGATTAATACTCTGATTACTACTCTGACGATACAGGTTCCACCAGCCTGAGATATCCGAGATAAAAAAAAGTTCTCCGTT
>Ga0209192_10000750_pt1 | contig 29398 bp, 34 predicted proteins | sample ArcticOcean_MG_C_11_FD_187433 | JGI IMG/M metagenome (GOLD analysis project Ga0209192, IMG submission 187433) | Marine microbial communities from western Arctic Ocean - ArcticOcean_MG_CB2_154 (SPAdes) (version 2) | ecosystem: Environmental > Aquatic > Marine > Oceanic | place: Arctic Ocean... | reverse complement strand
AGTAAGTAAGTAAGTAAGTAAGTAAGTAAGTAAGTAAGTAAGTAAGTAAGTAAGTAAGTAAGTAAGTAAGTAAGCAAAATTTGCCAGTGAGCAGCTTCTATATCGACTATTTATCTGAGCTCTATCTGTGATCTAGACCATGGCTAAACTATAAACCAACCTTAGCCCAACTATTATCCAACTATGATCCAACTATGACTACCTTGACTCAGCGCTTGGCGCTACTACAAGAACGCATCGAAACAGCCTGTGCTAGCAATGCTCGAGCACTCAGTGACGTGCAGCTTATTGGCGTATCCAAATTTCAGCCTGGGCAAAGCGTGGTGGAAGCCCACGAGTTGGGCTTGACCGATTTTGGCGAAAACTATCTACAGGAAGCCGCCGAAAAGATTGAGCTGCTTGCAAGTAAACCTCTAATCTGGCACTTCATCGGCAGTATTCAGTCAAATAAAACAAAGGTTATTGCTGAGTCATTTCACTGGGTGCATACCGTAGACCGACTTAAAATTGCCCAACGCTTGAGCAGCCAATGTCCGCCAGACAAAGTCTTAAACATTCTTCTGCAGGTAAATATCGACAGCGACTCCAACAAGGGCGGCGTCACTGCAGAGGAGTCTGTGGACTTGGTTAAACAGATCAGTAATTTGCCTAATCTGAAATTGCGCGGCTTGATGGCCATATTGAGTCAAGACACTGACCCTAGGGTCGGCTACGAAACCGTGGCACAATTACACCGTGACCTGAAAGCCCTTATACATCCTGAGTTCGCACCGGGTTGGGATACCTTATCTATGGGTATGACCGGCGACTTGGAGCAAGCAATAGCGGCTGGCGCGACAATGATTAGAGTAGGTACGGCTTTATTTGGCCCACGAGAGTAAATTACAACATTAGTATTTTTTTAGCGTTAGGAGATGAACAGTGAGTATCGCCTTTATTGGGGCAGGCAATATGGCCGGCAGTTTGATCAATGGCCTGCTTGAAAGTGGTACCTCGCCAAGCGACATAGCCGCGGCTGACCCTATGCCAACACAGCTTGAAAAACTAGCTGCCCTGGGTGTGGTAACCGCTGCGAATAATGATCAAGCCATTGAACAGGCTGATGTCATAGTCCTCGCTGTTAAACCCCAAGTAACTGGCCAAGTGCTAGAAGCTTTATCTGGGCTGCGACCCCAGCAGCTGATCATATCTATCGTCGCCGGCATTGACCTTAGAAGCCTAGAAATTTGGCTGCCTGAAAATCAGCCTATTGTGCGCTGTATGCCAAATACCCCGGCCTTGTTAGGCGCAGGAATGACAGGACTGTTTGCAAACAGCAAGGTCAATGAACAACAAAAGATCGCGGCCACACACATTCTCGGGGCCGTTGGAGAAGTAGCGTGGGTAACCGAAGAGGCCCATTTAGATGCTGTAACTGCGGTTTCGGGTAGTGGTCCAGCGTACTTTTTCTTACTCATGGAAAATATGATAGCCGCAGGGCAAAAGCTCGGGTTAGATGCTGAGTTGAGCAGAAAGCTGACTGAGCAAACGGCACTCGGCGCCGCACTGATGGCACAGAAGAATGATGTAGATCCAGGCACATTACGTAAAAACGTTACTTCTCCTGGAGGAACTACCGAAGCTGCTTTGAACTTAATGTTGGCGCAAGGTCTACCAGCAACAGTCGTTGAGGCATTAACTGCGGCGGAAAATAGAGCCAAAGAATTGGCCATAGAATTTGGAGCTAAATCATGACTCAGACACTTATATTAGTTGCCGACCTTATTATGCGTTTAGCCACGCTACTGTTCTTAATTAGGTTTTTGCTCCAAGCCAGTGGCGCCGACTTCTACAACCCTATTAGCCAAGCAGTAATCAAAGGCAGCGAACCTTTAGCATCGCCTTTGAGAAAATTCCTACCAGCAATCGGCAAATTCGACCTAGCGTCTGCGCTTCTCGCTTTGCTCATGGGTCTAGTGTTTGTAGTCATCATCAGCATGGGGAAGCTCTCCGTGAGCCAGTACGCTGTCTTTGGTATTGTGCGCACCCTTTCTGTGCTCGTAGATTTCTACTGGTGGTCAATGCTCATAGTTGTTATCGCGAGCTTTGTCTCTCAAGGCAATAGTCATCCTGGATTATCATTGTTAGATCAATTGTTGGACCCTTTGATACGCCCGATTAGGAATATTTTACCATCCATGGGCCCACTAGATTTTTCACCTATGGTGGTCATTTTGCTGCTGTCTATCGCTCAAAGGTCGCTACCTAACGCATACGCCTTTATCTAATGACGCAATCAAAAGCAAACTCGTTAGGCGTAGTTGAGCCACGGCGCTATCAGCATAACTCGGAGTTCTGGCTGCAAAACGGTGAACAACTGCACGAGTACGAATTAGTATTCGAAACTTACGGCACGCTCAACGCTGATAAATCTAACGCCATACTTATCTGTCACGCCCTATCTGGGCATCATCATGCGGCCGGCTTTCACGCATTAGATGATGCAAAGCCAGGTTGGTGGGATGCTTGTATAGGCCCAGGAAAGTGCATAGATACGGATCAATTTTTTGTCCTCAGTCTCAACAACCTAGGTGGTTGTCATGGCAGCACCGGGCCAAACTCTATAGACCCTAATACGGGCGAAATATTTGGTCCAAGCTTCCCCAATGTTGTGGTTAAAGATTGGGTAGCGAGCCAAGCGCACCTTGCAGATCATCTTGGAATCAAAAAGTTTGTTGCCGTAGTTGGCGGCAGCCTAGGTGGCATGCAAGCAATGCAATGGAGTATCGACTTCCCCGAGCGAGTTTATGCGGCAGTTTTAATTGCATCCGCGGCTAAATTATCGGCTCAGAATATTGCCTTCAACGAAATCGCCAGGCAAGCCATCACAACCGACGAAGACTATTGCTCGGGCAATTACCAGCAGTTTGATAAAAACCCCGAGAAAGGGTTGATGCTGGCAAGGATGGTTGGGCACGTTACCTATCTCTCCGAAGATGGTATGAAAACAAAATTTGGTCGCGACGTGAAATCTGGCAATTTCGCACAAGGCGCTGATGTTGAATTCCAAGTAGAGAGTTATCTTCACTATCAGGGGCGTGCTTTCACTCAGTACTTTGATGCCAATACATACCTCTTGATGACCCGCGCTTTGGACTATTTTGATCCGGCGCGAGAATTCGACGGCGACCTAACTCGCGCACTTGAACAAACCACAACAAAGTTTTTGGTGCTTTCGTTTTCTACAGATTGGCGCTTTTCACCTGAGCGATCTCAAGAAATTGTCGACGCGCTAATTCGGGCAAGAAAAAATGTCGCTTCAGCTATTATCGAATCTGAACACGGACATGATTCGTTTTTATTGCCCATTAATAGGTACACAAAAATTCTTAGTGCATTCTTGCAGCGCTCCTACGCCGAACTCGAAGACATATCTAGATCCTCGCAAACAACTCAAGGGGACCTTTCATGAGGGGTGATTTAGAACTGATCGCTGGCCTCATAAACCCTGGCGCCCGGGTACTAGATTTGGGTTGTGGGGAGGGTGAGTTACTTAATCATCTACAGCGCGACAAACGGGTAAATGGCTACGGCTTAGACCGCGACGCAGAAAATATACGAACCTGCGTGAGCAAGGGTGTCAATGTCATTGAGCAAGATTTGGATCAAGGTTTAGACAACTTTGCCAAAGACAGTTTTGACATGGTTGTTATGACCGACGCACTACAGGCGGTCAAAGAACCAAGACAACTTGTTAGAGATATGCTGCGCGTCGGCGAAGAATGTATTGTCACTTTTCCAAATTTTGCCCATTGGCGCTGTCGTGCACAGCTAGCACTGAAGGGTGTAATGCCTGTGTCTGAACAATTACCACATAGCTGGTTTGACACACCAAACATTCACCTTTGTACATTCGCCGACTTTGAGCAACTGTGTAAAACTGAATCTATCAATATTATTCAACGGCGTGTAGTTGACGCAAACCATCAAGAAAAGGCTTTTATTAATTGGGCGCCCAATTTTTTCGGCACCTATGCATTTTATCGACTAGGAAAGTCCGCATGTTCATAAAGATCCCGTTAAGAATTTTGCTCTGCGTAACGGCAATCATCTTCAGTCCGCTGAGCGCTGCCGAGCAAATGCAGCGTTTCGGCCAATATGAACTCCACTATATAGTCATACCCACCACTATGCTGAAGCCAAGTATTGCAGCTGAATACGATATTTCTCGCGGCAAAGATCGTGCACTGATTAATGTATCGGTTCTCAATCGCGAGAAAAAGGCGGTAAACGCCGTCATTACAGGCGACAGTCAGAATTTGTTAGGCCAATTACAAAATCTAGACTTCAAACAAGTGAAGGAGGGTGACGCCATTTACTATCTCGCAGAGATACGCTTCGCAGATCAAGAAGTGCATAGAATTAAAATTGAGGCGAGCGCACCTGACGGCAAGTCTACCTTGCTTAAATTCAACCAAAAGCTCTATTGGGCAGAATAATGAAAGTGATGCTGGGAACGCGCAATAACGGCAAGATTATCGAAATGCAGCGTTTGCTGGCGCCTTTAGGCTTAGAGCTAGAGAACCAAACTGATACAACCATTCCAAGTCCTGTAGAGGACGGCGCAACATTCGTAGAAAATGCCCTGATTAAGGCTAGGGCCGTGAGTTTGGCTGCAGCCATGCCCGCTATAGCCGATGACAGCGGTTTGGTTGTACCTGCGCTGAGTGGTCGGCCTGGTATTTATTCATCGCGCTTTGCCCATAGTGAGGCAACGGACGAAGAAAATAACAGAGAACTAATTAGTCAGCTAGCGGGCCATGAGTCACGGGCAGCCTATTTCTTTTGCTGTATGGTTTTTTTAAATCAGGCCCAAGACCCGACACCGATAATTGCCTACGGACAGTGGTGGGGCGAGATCCTATTAGAACCTAAAGGAGACGGAGGGTTCGGTTATGACCCACTATTTTTCGTTGCCAGCGAAAACCGTAGCGCGGCTGAGCTACCTGCGACAATCAAGAATGAACTTAGTCATCGAGGTCAAGCCAGTGCACACTTGGTTAGTCAGCTGTCGGCAAGTCTTAACCTAAATGCTTAACAACCCGGGCGTCTACGTACACTTCCCGTGGTGCATCAAAAAATGCCCCTATTGTGATTTCAATTCCCACCCGCTTAAGGATGATGTTGATCAACAGAGATACTTAGATTCCCTGCTAGAGGACTGGCAAGATCAATCCGCCAGCATTTTCGCCCATGCGGATAACCAGAAAGCTCTGGAGTCCGGATTTAAGACTGTATTTTTTGGTGGCGGCACACCGAGTCTTTTTCGCCCGCAATTGATGGCGAAGCTACTGCAGAAACTACCCCTTGCCACTGACGCTGAAGTGACAATGGAGGCGAATCCTGGCACCCAAGAATATACAAACTTTGAACACTATTTGGGTGCAGGAATAAATCGCCTTTCCATCGGCGCGCAATCTTTTCAAAACAGTCAGCTGGCCAAACTGGGCCGGGTACATAACTGTGATGAAACCGTGGCAGCAGTTGCCAAGGCCAAAGCGGCGGGATTCACAAACATCAACATAGATCTTATGTGGGGCCTGCCCGGCCAAACACTTGAAGATGCACTGTTTGATCTGACAAGCGCTATCGCACTTTCACCCCAACACATCTCTTGGTATCAGTTGACCATCGAAGCAAAAACTGAATTTGCCAAACGTCCGCCACTGCTACCCATAGACGGCATTCTGGCGGAAATTGAAAACAAGGGTAACGAACTACTAGAAGCCGAAGGCTACAGCCGCTATGAGATTTCCGCTTATGCAAGAGATTCGGCCTACTGCCAACACAACATCAATTATTGGTCCTTTGGAGATTATGTCGGTTTGGGTGCTGGGGCACATGGAAAAATCAGCGGCCGACCAAATATCTTGCGCACGCAGAAAGCATCTCAACCGAGACTTTATCAGGGTGAGCCAGCTAAAACTTCCTACCAAACGGTGCTCGATGAGCAGTTGCCGTTAGAGTTTATGATGAATGCTCTGCGGCTAATCGACGGCACCGAGCAGCAAACTTTTACTCAAACCACCGGCTTAGCTTGGCAGAACATAGAAAAGCAATGGAGCGAGCTTGTCGCCCAGGGATTAGTCAAAGCCGATCGTTGCAGTACTACCGAGCTGGGCCTGCGCTATTTGGACACAGTGTTGGAGCGGTTCGTTAACTAGTACGACGGTAGGTAAAGTCCCGAATACGGTGGCCGAGCTTTTCGCCGCGGGTTTCAAATTTTGTTCTACCGCGAACGACCTCTAATGCGTCTTCTGACAAATCCGGCTCAAGGTCTTTGATCTGATTACTCTCATCTACCGCAGGATCTCTAATAGCATCCAACTCGCAGGTGAAGTTCGAATTCATGGCAAAATGCTCAGCCATCCACTCGCCATATTCGGCCCAATCCGTTGCCAACCTCACAACACCCATGGGTTGCAGAACCGTAAGCATTTGCGCTAAGAACTGCGGCTGAATAATCCGGCGTTTTAAATGGCGCTTTTTCGGCCACGGGTCAGGGAAAAATATTCTTATTTCCGACACCGACTCAGGTGCTAGTTCTGCGAGCACTTTCTGTGCAGGCTGATCGAGAAGAGCAACATTCTCAATGGCAAGGTTTTCAAGTCTAGACAGCATTGAACCGATACCCGGTTGATAGAGTTCAATACCTAGGAGTAGCTTGTGCGGTTGCTCTTGGCCCCAGGCAATAAGTTCGTGGCCCATGCCGAAACCGATTTCGATACCCAGTTGCCGAGAATCTGCATTGATTTTTTGCGTATCTAGCCGGTAGTGCTGGGTTAAACGCTCTAGTGCGCTGGCTTGGGCTTTAGTAAAGCGCCCTCGGCGGCGAATATAGCTGTGCGCAAAGTCGTTGTGCAAGGATCTTTCGGCGTTGGCGACGTTACTGGCGGAATCCTGCTCGGGCACTGAATCTTTCTCCCAGTAGCTAAAGTGGCTGATTAATTATTTATTGCTAGAGAAGAGTATATGAGGGTGGCCCAGGCGGCTATCAAAGTTACGCCACCAAGGGGCGTTATTGGCCCAAGCCATGAACCGGCGCCTAATACCAGTGCGTAAATACTGCCACTGAAAAGCACAATACCAACAATGAACAACACCCCTGCATAACGCAGCGAGGCAGGGCCATCGAGTAACAACCATAACCCCACAAAAAGCAAAACTAAGGCGTGGTACATCTGATAGGAAACTGCGGTTTCCCAACTAGACAAACCTGCAGCGCTGAGGCGTTCTTTTAGAGCGTGAGCGCCAAAGGCACCAAACACAACGCCAAGGAGGCCCAGTGAGCCTCCCACAAGGATGAATAATTTGGCCATCCGCTAATCAGCAGTAATCGCAAGTTTGAGTTTCTTCATGGCGTTCTTTTCTAACTGGCGAATGCGTTCAGCAGATACACCATACTCAGCGGCCAACTCGTGCAGGGTAGATTTATCATCACTCAACCAACGCTGCTGCAATATATCTCTACTACGCTCATCAAGGTCTGCTAGTCCTGCGCTGAGGCGAAAGCTCGCGTCCTGCTGCATATGCTCATCAGCAACAAGGTCCGCAGGATCCGGCGCGGCAGAAGCCAAGAAGTGCATTGGTGCGGTGGCGGACTCTTCGTCGGTACCGTAACCGTCAAATGCCATATCACTTGCACTCAACCGACCTTCCATACGTGTCACTTCAGCCGCAGATACACCAAGGTCTTCGGCGATCGCCTGTGTCTCTGCCAAGGTCAACCATGCACTACTGCGCTTAGCACCACGCAGGTTGAAAAATAACTTGCGTTGAGATTTGGTTGTTGCAACTTTAACAATGCGCCAGTTGCGTAAAATGTACTCGTGAATTTCCGCCTTTATCCAATGCACAGCAAAAGAAATCAAACGTACACCTACGTTGGGATCGAACCTCTTCACCGCCTTCATCAACCCAACATTGCCTTCTTGGATTAAATCTGCTTGGGACAGTCCATAGCCTTTATATGATCGAGCAAGGTGCACCACAAAACGCAGGTGACACATGACTAATTCTCGGGCGGCGTCTAAATCCGCATCCGCATAAAAACGCTCAGCAAGGATTTTTTCTGCTTCCGGCTTGAGGATAGGGAATTGACTAATTGTGCGTAGATAGGCATCGAGGTCGCGACCTGGAGCGATGCTTGGCATTGCCATAATATTTGTTGTCATGGTGATACTTCCGGTAACACGATTTTTTGATATTAGCACTCTAACCTGAAGAGTGCTAACAAAGATTTGGACCCAGAATTGGGACAAAAGCTGCGCAAAACCCCGGTGCTAGCGTCATCAATCTGCTTTCGGTGAGTGTTTTCAGCTAGACAAACTGAGCGCTATGTAAACGCTGTCTTACCGCCACCCAGGCACCAATTACGCCGAGAGAAATTCCAACAATCAACATACTAAGCAGGAATTTGCCATCAAAACCCCTGACCACTATAGGCACTTGATAACTACCTAGCAGTGCCTGCAGGGGGCCTTCAATTGCGTTAAGAATAAGAGCTAAGAACATCACCGCCATAATGCCACCACCGAGGCCGTAACAGGCTCCAAAATAGATAAAGGGCCGTCGCATCTGCCCTCTTGTCGCGCCCACAAGCGCCAAAACAAGCATCTCTTGCAAGCGCGACTCTATGGCTAAACGCACCGATGCAGAGGTAACAAAAATGGCGCCCAGACCAAAAAGTACACCGAATATCCAGCCCAGTCGGTTTAACAAGGTCGTAATATCGCGCAGGCGCTCCAACCAAGTCTTTTCAATAACCACATCGTTAACTTGCGACTTGGCCCGTAACTGCCTCTGCAAACCCTCAAGCTGAATAAAGTCAGCGCCCTCACTACTGGTAATTTGGATGGATGCAGGCAGCGGGTTTTCATCTAGGTTGGCGACTATGTTGCGCAGCTCGCGGGCATCCGATGTTTGGGAGACAAAATCTTTGAGTGCTTGGTCCGCCGTGGTCAAAGAAGTTTTTTCTACCAAAGGGATTTTCTCTAAATCGCCTAACAGCGTATTTATCTCAGCGGCGTTAACCCCGGTCTCGAAATATACCGTCAACCCAGCGCGACCCTGCCAGCCCTCACCAACCGCTTGAAGATTAACCTGAGCAAGCCAAAGTATTCCTGGCAGGGCTAATGCAATACCGACTAGAAACCATACAAACAGACTGCTGGCTAAACGCTGACTGACAAACAGGGTTGTGTCATTAAAAGTTCGCCCATGGTCTTTGAGCCAATTAAGCAAGCCGCCTGATGGTTTCGCCCAAGGATCGAGACTTTCAACTTTCTTCTTATCCACAGCGCACCCGGTTTTTCATCTGTTGAACTCGGTGACTTTTGTTTGCCCGGCGCCTGCATCTTCAAGACGCCCTGCAATCAAGTTCAGTGTAGGTTGACCCATACTCTTGACCAACTCTATATCGTGGGTGGCGATAACTACAGTGGTGCCAATCTCCCTGAATTGGCTAAACAGATCCATTATCGTCTTTGACAAACCCGGATCTAAATTACCCGTCGGTTCATCAGCCAGCAAAATTTTTGGTCTATTTACAACGGCTCGAGCAATGCCTACCCGCTGTTGCTCGCCAGTGGACAAAAATCCTGGCAGGAGTTTCTCTTTGTCCAACAAATCCACTGCGCTTAATGCACCGCGCACTCGAGATGCAATTTCTTTTGCTGGGAAGTGTCCAATCCGTAAGGGCAGCGCAACGTTTTCAAACACCGAACGGTCTGCCAGTAAGTGGTGGTCTTGAAACACCACCCCTACATTGCGTCGATACCAGGGCATGCGCTTTGTGCTTAACTGGCTAATATTCACGCCACCTACCAAAACCCGCCCACGGGTAGGCTGGTCTGCACCAATAAGTAACCGCAAAAACGTACTTTTGCCGGCCCCGGAATGACCGGTCAAAAAGGTCATTGATCCAGAATCAAAATCCACCGTGACATCCACCAGCGCTTTGTAGCCGCTGGAAAACTGCTTGGTGACGTTTTCTAAGACTATGCTGGCCATTGCGGGCTAACCGGCGTCTAAATCTGAGGCGAGCAGTGCCTGGACAAAATTATCTGCATCAAAAGGACGTAAATCATCCACGCCTTCGCCTACGCCAATAAAATATAACGGCACTTTGGGCACACCGCCGGCACCACTCGCGACGGCAAAAATCACCCCAGCTTTGGCGGTTCCATCGAGTTTTGTCACCACTAACCCGGTAAGTTTTACTGCTTCATTAAATAGTTTCACTTGGCTAAGTGCATTTTGACCAACACCACCATCGAGCACTAAAATCACTTCATGGGGGGCGCCTGGATCCAGCCTTTTGACCACTCGCTGAATTTTTTCTAACTCATCCATTAACTGAGTTTTAGCCTGCAACCGACCTGCCGTGTCAACAAGGAGAACGTCAACATCTCTAGCTTGAGCGGACTGCACAGCATCAAAAACTACGGAAGCGCTGTCCGAGCCTTGAGGCTGAGCGATCACCGGAATATCGTTGCGCTCCCCCCAGGCTTGAAGCTGCTCCACCGCTGCGGCACGAAAAGTATCTCCGGCAGCAAGTAAAACGCTCTTGCCTTCATCTTTGAAGCGCTTCGCCAACTTGCCGATAGTGGTGGTTTTGCCCACCCCATTTACGCCAACAAAGAAAATGACTCGCGGCATGCCGGCCTTTTTCTCCGGCAGTTCAAAGGTTTGTGAAATAGGTAACAGGCGCTCTGTCAGCAATTTGTGCAAGGCTTCATGCAAAGCCCGAGTGTTGGCAAGTTCACGGCGTTGAGCACGCTGGGTCAAATTTTCGATGATGTCTTGAGTGGTATCCACGCCAACATCGGTGGTGATCAGGGCAGTTTCTAAATCTTCTAAAACCGTGTCACTGATTTCTTTTTCGCCGAGCAAAAGATTGCCCACACCGTCTGCGAGTTGTGCCCGGGTTTTTGCCAAGCCTGAGCGTAGTTTAGAAAAAAGGCTTGGCGCTTTGCTGTCTGACATATCGATATCATCTTTGGTGAAATTCTTTTTGGTCGAACCTTTGAAGCCAATGGCTCCAAGGAACTGAGCTACTATAACGCAAAAATCCCAAACCTAAGCGCACAAGGAAAAACACTAACAAGTAGCGCTAAGGTTAAAGCACATTGCTCAGGAACATTCTATAATACTTGGCATCAAAACTATGCCCTGCACGTTATATCTCCTATGAAAAAGCAAAGTACTAAAACCCAAACAGTGCGCCTTATTGGCGGCAAGTGGCGAGGTCGCAAAATTGCATTTCCGGAAATTGACGATTTAAGACCCACCCTGGGTCGAACCAGAGAAACTCTATTCAACTGGTTGAGACCAGAAATCGAAGGCACCAAGTGCCTTGATTTATGTGCTGGATCTGGCGCGCTTGGCATAGAAGCGCTTTCTCAAGGTGCCAGCGAAGTAATTTTGGTAGAAAGTGAACCGACAATTTTCTCTAGCCTAGAAAAAAATGTGGCTGATCTTGGTGAGCCCTCGTGTCAGGCCATTAAAGCTAATGCGCTAAATTATCTAAACGGCCTAAATACTCCATTTGATATTATATTTCTCGACCCACCGTACACCCAACCAGACTTGTTAGCTGCGTGCGTACGGATCATTGTGCAACATAGGTTGGCAACAAAATATATTTATCTAGAATCCAATAAGCAACAATTGATAGAAGAAATCAGCCATTCCAACGATCTAGAAATTAACCGAAAAACATCTAGCGGCGACACCTTTAGCGCATTGGTCGCGCATAAAGCTCTGCAACAGTGAGCACATTTCATTCACTTCAATCAACTTGCAGTCGCAAAAACCCAAGGCTAATATCGCCCTAACGATGAAATTAGACGTCTAAAGACGCAGAGAAGAAGACTATGTCAAAGAGAACTGTGGTTTACCCAGGATCATTCAACCCAATCACTAACGGGCATACTGATCTTGTAGAAAGGGCATTAACCCTATTTGACCACGTCGTCTTGGCCATCGGCACATCTATCAATAAAGACCCGAAAGTAGATTTGGCAGACAGAATTGCTCTGTGCGAAAAAGTCCTCGAGCAATATGGCGACCGAGTTTCAGTTGAAGGCTTTAATTCACTCTTAGTCGACTATGTTAGGTCCAAAGAAACACGGTTCGTATTGCGCGGGCTGCGCACAGTCACTGATTTCGACTACGAATTCCAGATGGCAGAGATGAACAGATCTCTAGACCCTCAGCTTGAGTACGTGTTCTTACCCACATCAAAAGATTGCTCTTTTATCTCCTCAACATTGGTCAGAGAAATTTCAGCTTTGGGCGGTGACATATCGCAGTTTGTTCACCCTGAAGTCATTACTGAATTGGCACAAAAGAACGCAAAGAGCGCAAAATAATGGCCATGAGGTAACGCCATGAGCGCGGCACTGACAAAAACTCGCTAGTAGAACCCCACGCCCCGACTCAATAGACGCCTTGTAGCGGCTTCTAACGCCACCCACTGAATTTTTGGCAGTTGGGGCAATACACAGTACTCCTCTGGCCTAATACCTGCCCCTTAAGCGTGCTGGCGCACTCTCTGCAGGGTTGGCCCTCGCGACCATAGACATTGAGGCTTTGGCTAAAATAGCCAGGCTGACCATCGGAACCGACAAAGTCTCGTAGGGTTGTCCCACCGACCTTGATGGCGCTAGCCAAAATCTGGCGAATGGCTTGAGCCAAATTTTCATAGGCCAGCCGACTCACTCTCTGAGCAGACGTTGCAGGCCTGATTTTGGCCATAAATAGCGATTCAGCGGCGTAAATGTTGCCCACACCGACGACGACTTTACCGTCCATAATATGATTCTTCACCGCAACCTTTCGTCGCCTTGAACTATTAAACAAATAGTCGCCAGAAAACTCGTTTTCCAAAGGTTCAACGCCGAGATCTTTAAGCAACCAGTGCTCGTGAGCATTACCTGGCTGAAAATGAAAACTGCCAAATCGACGGGGATCGTTAAAACGCAGCCAATGCTCACCAGTCAGCTTGATATCAATATGATCATGCAACTTAGGCGGGGTTTGAGGACTAACCACTCTGAGGCTACCTGACATACCAAGGTGTATAAGCAAAGAGCCTACTTGTGTGGTAATCAGAATATATTTTCCGCGTCGGGAAACATCTACAACCTTGCTGCCAGCAAGGTTGGGCGGCAAGTCTACCGGCCACCTCAGGCGAGGCTGCCGGACTTCGATCTCAAGGATCGATTGATCAAGGAGGAAGGGCTCTATGCCCCGCCGAGTCGTTTCGACTTCGGGGAGTTCGGGCATTCCTTACTTAATCTTTGCTTCCTTGTAGAGCACATGCTTGCGCACAACAGGATCGAATTTTTTAATTTCCATCTTGTCTGGTGTGTTCTTCTTGTTTTTATCAGTCGTGTAGTAGTGTCCGGTACCGGCACTTGAAACGAGTTTGATTTTATCACGCATAGTTTTAATCCGTTTTATTGATGGCTTGGTCGATTAACAGCCAACCTAAGCCAAGCAACTATACTCTTTAACCCACCTAAGCTGCTAGCTTGGCTGGCAAGGAGAGCTTGTTATACCTTATGACCTGCAGCGCGCACGTCTTTAAGAACGATATCAATACCTTTCTTGTCGATAATACGCATACCATTAGACGATACTCGCAGTTTGACGTAGCGCTTTTCTGATTCCACCCAAAAACGATGGTAATGCAGATTAGGCAAGAAGCGCCTTCTCGTCTTATTCATTGCGTGACTGACATTGTTGCCAGCCATTGGTCTTTTGCCTGTGACCTGACATACCTTGGACATAGTCGGGATCCCTAGAAAATTTGAGGCGCGTTTATACCAAAGTGGGGGAATTAGAGCAACAAAAAAGGCTAGATCAGGCCTCTAGCGGCCAAAGAAACCGTATTTCTCGCACAAACAACGAAATGATCGAGTACACGGATATCTACTTGTTTAAGTAAATTGGTCAGTTCTTTGGTCAAAAAAATGTCGGCCTGACTTGGCTCTGCAACCCCAGAAGGATGATTGTGGGCCAATATAATTGCCGCAGCATTAAGCTCAATACCGCGGCGCAATACTTCACGAGGGTGCACATGAGCGCGGTCAATAGAACCATTAAACATGATCTCAAAGGCGAGTAACTCGTGCTTGGAATTTAAGTACAGGCAGGCGAATACTTCTCGCGGCGAATGACCAATACGCTTACGGAGATAGCGACTCACAGACTGTTGGTCGTTAAAGCGCTGGCCTTTGGCTAAATCAACCTCAACATCCCGGGCCATAAGCTCATGTATTGCTTTGATCTGGGCAGCCTTTGCCAGGCCAACTCCACGAAACTTGGTCAAAGCGCTAATCGGCGCACCAAGCAATGTACCGACCCCGCCAAACTCCTCTAACAGCCGACGCAACATCCGCACCGCATCTTCCCCTTTACTCCCAGAAACTAAGCACAGCGCCAAAAGTTCCGCCGTTGAGAGGTTTTCTGGGCCATGGCGTAAAAGCCGCTCACGAGGCCTCTCATCTTCTTGCCATCTAGAGATTACGTCTTTGCAAGGTTCAATGTTAACCTTGGTCTTTGCTGACGTTTTTCCCGTGGTTTTTTCCGTGGTTTGGAGCGTACTTTCGACTGTGCTTTTGTGCGAGTTTTTGCACGTACTTTTGCACGAGTTTTTGTGAGTCACGGTGTCAGCAACGCAACGGTTATTTTCATCTTTTAAATGTTTCAAGGTTTTGCTATGTCCAAACTTGCAGGGCAACATATTTTGCTTGGTATTTCGTCAGGCATTGCTGCGTATAAAACCCCAGCGCTTGTAAGAGGTTTGGTCGCCCAAGGTGCAGAAGTTAAAGTTGTGATGTCAGAAAATGCCCACCACTTTGTTACGCCAACGGCCCTACAAGCAGTATCTGGCAGTCCAGTACGCAAAACTCTGTGGGACGAAAATGCAGAAGCCGCCATGGGCCATATTGAATTGGCAAGATGGGCAGACCAGATTGTTATAGCGCCAGCCACCGCTAACTGCATTGCACGGCTAGCCCAGGGTCGAGCCGACGATTTGCTGACGACGTTATGTTTGGCAACCCAAGCGCCAATAAGTATTGCACCCTCCATGAACCAACAAATGTACAAACACCCGGCCACTCAATCTAACTTGCAGACATTGGCCAGCTTTAACTACCGACTTATTGGGCCTGACCACGGCGACCAAGCCTGCGGCGACGACGGTCCTGGCAGAATGACTGAGCCTGAAGAGATCATCGAAACAATCATCGCTCAGCACTACTCACCTAAGACGCAAAGCGCGAAAAGTGCCCAATGGGCCGGCTTGCACGTCATGATTACAACAGGGCCAACTCAAGAAGCTATAGATCCGGTGCGCTATATTTCCAACCACAGTTCAGGGTTACAGGGACTAAGTATTGCCAATGCAGCCCTCGCTCGAGGCGCCAAAGTCAGCGTCATTGCCGGACCACGAGTACCAGAATCTAATCCATCTATCACAAGATTAGACGTAACCACGGCCTTGGAAATGCACGACGCAGTACATCAGGGTTTAGGCGATGTTGATGTGTTCATTGGCGTTGCAGCGGTAGCCGACTATCGAGTAGAAGCCATTCATGAGAAAAAGATCAAACGTACGGAAACAGCAGATCCGAATATGAGCCTACGCCTTGTGGAAAATCCAGACATCATTGCCAGCGTCGTTGCCAGCAAGGCGGCTGGGTTGGTCATCGGCTTCGCTGCTGAAACCCACGACACCCTAGAATACGCCCGGTCTAAGCGCCAGCGCAAAGGCTTAGACGCCATCATCGTCAATGATGTTTCAAATCACGACATTGGCTTCAACAGTCAAGACAACGAAGTAACCTTCATCCACAAAAATGGTGAAACCAAGTACCCTCGCCAGAGCAAGGGCCAAATAGCAGAGCACATCCTAGATGAAATAATATCTGTGTTTGCCAAGCAGCTCGTCGAAAATAAGTAATTAAAAAATTAATGAACGAGAATGCTTTTTCCCCAGTAAGCCTTGACCAAATCGATATAGACGACGGTATTTTTCGCGCCTATGACATCAGAGGTATTGTTACCTCAAATCTGACTCCAAATATGGTTTATTGGCTTGGCAGGTCGTTCGCGACTCAGGCGATGGCATCCAGTAACCCAAAAGCAGTTACTGGCCGCGACGGACGCATATCTAGCCCAGCACTTGAGCAAGCCCTTATTGCAGGGCTAGTCGCGGGCGGCATGGAAGTCATCAGCATCGGTCAGGTCCCCACGCCGGTACTCTATTATGCCACTCACGAGCTTGGCACCGGCACTGGAATCATGATCACTGGTAGCCACAACCCACCAGAGTACAACGGGCTAAAAATGATGATCGGCGGGGTTACGCTTGCGGAATCGCTGATCCAAGACCTTTATCAAAACTTGCGCAACAACACTTTGGTTGAAGGTTACGGCAGCGCCTCCTCAGAAGTACTAAATGAGCGCTATATTAAGCAAGCTTTGGCCGCAGCTAAGCTATCCAGACCACTTAAAGTTGTGGTGGATTGCGGTAATGGCGTTGCTGGAGAAATGGCTCCAGCACTGCTGCGCAAACTCGGCTGTGAGGTTGTACCGCTATTTTGCGAAATTGATGGCAACTTCCCCAATCATCACCCTGATCCGGCGGAACCAGAGAACTTGGTAGATCTTATTACTGCGGTGAAGTCTGAACATGCGGACGTCGGACTCGCTTTTGATGGCGATGGCGATCGACTCGGCGTTGTTACGCCCAAGGGAGAAATCATTTGGCCAGACAAAATGATGATGCTTTTTGTCGAGGATATCTGTGCCCGAGTGCCAGATTCTACGGTCATATTTGACGTCAAATGCAGTCGCAACTTAGAGCAGGTCATTGTGCAATCTGGCGGCAAGCCGCTAATGTGGAAAACTGGCCACTCGCATATGAAAGCAAAAATTAAGGAAACCAACGCAGCTATTGCTGGCGAATTCAGCGGCCACATATGTTTCGGCGAGCGCTGGTACGGTTTTGACGATGCGCTTTATAGCGCTGTGCGTCTGCTGGAACTGCTCAGTGCTACTAAGCAGAATGTGGACGAAGTATTTGCCAAATATCCAAGCACCTTCACCACCCCAGAGTTAAAAATCTTGACCACAGAAACCTACAAATTTTGGGTTATGGGCCAGCTCAGTGCTCATGCAGACTTTGGCAATGGGCGATTGACCTTGATCGACGGCATTCGTGTGGATTTCGAAGATGGTTGGGGATTAGTTCGCCCATCTAACACCAGCCCAGTATTATCATTAAGATTCGAAGCCGACACCCAAGCTGCATTAGATCGCATTCAGGATGAATTTCAGGCTCAATTGGCTAAGATAGACGACTCGCTTAAATTTCGCTAAGAACACAAAACTAATTATGAATTCATCCAATACACTTACGGTTCAAGTCTTAACTGAAGCCCTGCCCTATATTCAGCGCTTTCACGGCCAGACTGTTGTGATCAAATACGGCGGCAACGCCATGACCGATGAAAGCCTGAAAAACAGTTTTGCTCGAGACGTGGTGCTCATGAAGCTGGTAGGCATCAACCCAGTAATCGTCCATGGCGGTGGGCCGCAAATTGGCAGCTTGCTGGAAAAATTAGGCATTGAGTCGAAATTTGTTAACGGCATGCGGGTCACTGATTCGCAAACCATGGATGTGGTGCAAATGGTTTTGGGTGGATTAGTTAATCAAGAAATTGTCTCTCTACTGAACACCCATGGTGGCAGAGCTGTGGGTGTCACAGGCAAAGACGGCAACCTTATCCAAGCCAAAAAGTTACCCATGCCCGCAGCAGCCGACCCAGCAAGCTCTGCCTCAGAAATTATCGACATTGGCCACGTAGGCGCCATTACCAACATAGATGTGGACGTGCTGAATACACTCAAAGACTCTCAGTTCATTCCCGTAATTGCACCCATTGGGGTTGGCGAAAAAGGCGAGTCTTACAACATTAATGCAGACATTGTAGCCGGCGCCATTGCCGAGTATTTGGGCGCAGAAAAGCTTTTGCTTCTAACCAATACGCCAGGCATCTTAGATGCCAACAAGGAAACTATTTCAACTATTGCTAAAGCCGAAGTAGAACAGTTGATTGCTGAAGGCGTTATCAACGAAGGCATGTTGCCAAAAGTAGATTGCGCATTAAAGGCGGTCTCAGCAGGCGTCAGCAGCGTACAAATAGTTGATGGGCGAGTTCCCCACGCACTACTGTTAGAAGTGTTTACCGACTCTGGAATAGGCACACAGATTATTGACCATGTCGAAAACTAATCGTAAGCAGGAAATCCTGCAGGCTTTGGCCCAAATGCTTGAGGCAACTCCAGGCGGTAAAATCACCACCGCTAGTCTTGCCAAACAAGTAGGCGTATCAGAAGCCGCCCTATATCGGCATTTTCCTAGCAAGGCGAGAATGATCGAAGGGTTGATTGAGTTCGCCGAAGAAACTCTATTCAGCCGAATTGGCACAATACTCAACGACCACGAAGACGCAGCGACAAGATGCCACAATATTATTTTCTTATTACTGACATTTGTTGAACGCAATCCCGGCTTTGCCCGTCTATTTGTGGGCGATGCGCTGCAAGGGGAAACAGAGCGCTTGCGTACCCGTATGTGTCAGCTAATGGACAGAATAGAAACCCAAATACGCCAGTGTCTGCGCGAAGAAAGAGCACTACAGAGGTTTGGTGATATAGGTGTCAGCGCTAAAGCTAACCTGCTGCTAGCCAGCGCTGAAGGGCAAATAATGCAGTTTGTTAGATCAGACTTTAGGCACTTACCCACTGTCCACTGGAAGGATCACTGGGCACTACTAGCAGCCAATATATTTGCTGACCAACCTGCTGCGAGCTGAAGCCGATCCGATGTTAGGCAAGCTTGCAATAAGCTTGCTGATACTCACGCATGCTCTGCAACACCACCTGCATATCCTCATCGCCTTGCAAAAAGCTAATCACATCTGCAACACCAGCAATGCTGATCATTGGCGCCGCAAGGTCAGACGCCAAGGTGTCTACTGCGGTTTCTCCAGTGGGTCCATATTCGGCTCGGTCCAGAGCGATAACCACCCCGGCAATTTCCGCGTCTTCAGCCTTAATGAGATCAACTGCAGTGCGAATGGCTTTGCCCGAAGTCAGTACATCATCAACCAACAATATTCGACCCTTCACTGGCGCGCCAACAAGATTGCCGCCTTCGCCATGGTCTTTGGCTTCTTTGCGATTATAAGCAACGCCTACATTGATGTTGCGCTCAGCCAAAGCTAATGCCGTTGCAACAGCAATGGGTATGCCTTTATACGCTGGCCCAAAAAGAACATCGAACTCGACTTTAGATGCCACAATGGCATCGGCATAAGCTCTGCCTAAGGTGAGCAGTCCAGGGCCATCGTCTACTGAACCCAGGTTGAAAAAGTACGGGCTCTTTCTACCTGAGTTCAAGGTGAAGTCACCAAACTTTAACACCCCTTGGCCAACTAAAAACTCGATAAAGGACGTTGTAGAAGTCATAGCGGTCATTTTTTCTCCAAATTTGCCGAAGCAACCAAAGTAAAAAAATCTTTAAGCAGGCAACTAATGATGCCATCGAGCCTACTCAATACCCCAATAGCCCCAGCAAATTTTTGTTGGGGCTAAGCGGCGCAGATTATTGGGCCAATGCAGCCTGCTGCAGAGCAAGTAACTCGGCTGTGCCTTTTTCCGCCAACTCGATCAACGCATTCAGTTCGGTCCTATTGAAGGGTGCTTCTTCACCTGTACCCTGCAGTTCAATAAAGCCTTTGTCGCCCATGGCAACAACATTCATATCGGTTTCAGCGTTGGAATCTTCTGCATAGTCCAAGTCAAGTACCGGCGTACCTTTGTAAATACCTACACTGACTGAGGAAACCATACCGATCAAAGCACCGGGCGCCTTTACAGAGGCAATGGCATCAGCCAAGGCGATTGCACCGCCAGTAATTGAAGCTGTTCGAGTGCCACCGTCAGCTTGAATTACATCGCAATCAAGACGAATTGTTCGCTCGCCCAAAGCCTTCATATCTACCATTGCGCGCAGCGAACGACCGATTAGGCGCTGAATCTCTACGGTACGACCACTCTGCTTGCCGCGAGCAGCTTCACGATCATTACGGCTGTTAGTCGCACCAGGCAACATACCGTACTCGGCAGTAACCCAACCCACGCCTTTACCGCGTAAAAATCCAGGCACTGAATTCTCTACAGACGCTGTACAGATAACTTTGGTATTACCAAACTCCACCAAAACGGATCCCGCAGAATGCATGGTGAAATTTCGTGTAAATTTAATGTCTCTGAGCTGATCGGTTGATCTACCACTTGGCCGCATAGTATCTCCTAAGGGTTTATAAATAGGGCGTTATAAAAATTGCTTCGCGGCAATATTGCCGTCAAAGCTGAGAGGGTGAATTATTCACTCAATGGCATATAGAAAACAGCGATTTCATCAAAGTGTGCGTTTTAACTCTCCACTGCGGCCAATCTAACGCCTTTAACACCCAATGCTTTAGTACTAAAGCACGCGAAGCTTTAGTAAAAATAGTATTATCCCTGCTTCCAACGCTAAGAGCGTTTAACCAATTAAAATTGCGCCAAAAAATGAACCAAATGTATAGCATGACCGCCTTTGCCCGTAGTGAGCGCGACGTTGAACAGCATCACCTGGTGTGGGAATTGAAGTCGGTCAATCATCGCTATTTAGAAACCGCTTTTCGCATGCCCGACAGTCTGCGAGGGCTGGAGCAAAAAATCAGGGACAGTGCCCGCGCACAGCTCAAACGAGGCAAAGTCGATTGTTCACTTCGAGTGGAATCAACTGCCGGCAGCAAAGGCTTAACCTTGAACGCCGAAAAGGTCCAAGAGCTGCTCCAGGCTTTTAATGAACTGAAAGCTTTGGCCCCGGATACTAAGGCACTAAACGCCATCGATATCCTACATTGGCCCGGTGTAATGCAACCTTCATCAATCCAAGATGCTGATCTAGACAATGATGTACTAGAACTTTTTGAAGAAGCGCTGGCTGCCTTCGTTGCAGCACGCTCTAGAGAAGGCGAACGACTCAAAGTTATCCTCGTAGAACAGCTCGATTTAATTGCCGGGCATGTTGATGCAATTCGACCACTGGCCGACGATCTAGCTCAACAACAGCGTCAGCGTCTACTCGCGCGAGTGGCAGAACTGGAGGTGACTGTAGATAATGACCGACTGGAACAAGAGGTCGCACTGCTGGCACAACGCGCAGATGTCAGAGAAGAGTTAGACCGACTGGTAATCCATGTAGAAGAAGCGAAAGAACTTATTGGCGGCGCTGGGCCACACGGCAGACGGTTAGATTTTTTAACTCAAGAACTTAATCGCGAAGCCAACACCCTCGGCGCAAAATCTATCAAGACCGAGAGTTCGCAAACCTCTGTGGACCTCAAAGTAATCATCGAACAAATTCGGGAACAGGTGCAAAACATAGAATGATTCAAGGACAACTCATATTGGTCTCTGCGCCTTCAGGCGCAGGTAAAACAAGCTTAGTTTCAGCGGCGCTGGAAAGTGACCCAAAATTAGTCGTGGCGGTCAGTCACACTACTCGAGAACCCCGCGTTGGCGAACACAATGGGGTCAATTACCATTTTGTCGATCACGCCAAATTTAGCCAAATGATCGCCGCCGAAGAATTTCTTGAACACGCGGATGTATTTGATAATCACTACGGCACATCGCGTAGCGAAGTCTCTGGCAAGCGAGAAAATGGCCAAGATGTCATTCTTGAAATCGACTGGCAAGGTGCCGCTCAAGTAAGAGCCCTGCTACCCGATGCAGTAAGCATTTTCATCCTGCCGCCTTCCATCCAAGCCTTAGAAGACAGATTGATTTCTCGAGGTCAAAATACTAGTGAAAGCATCCAGCGGAGACTCAGCGAGGCGTCCATAGAGATGGCCAGCGCAGTGGATTTCGACTACCTAATTGTCAACGACGAATTTGACACTGCCCTTGTACAATTGCTTTCTGTGATGAGAACCGGCAGGCAATCCACAACAATACAAACCCAGCGCCCGGAAATTAAGTCACTACTGGGCCTATAACCCAGCGAAAGCGTAGCAAAGCCTTGTGGAGCAAGGCCTTGGTCTGTATCCTCGTCGGCTCAACTTCCCTTTTATATTCGAGATGACCCATGGCTAGAGTAACTGTAGAAGATTGTTTGGATAATGTAGATAACCGGTTTGAACTCGTCATGCTGGCTAGCCGTCGCGCACGTGCTTTACGCAACTACAACACCGAAGCATTGGTGCCTGAAGAAAACGACAAGCCTACGGTCATTGCTTTGCGAGAAATTGCTCAAGGTCTTATCAGTCATGAGATGTTAGACAGCCAAGAAATTTCTCCAGATGATGAAGAAATAAATATCGATTTCAGTGTAGGCAATCTGAACAGTGGCAGAGTAGGAGAGGATGAGTCGACTGCGGGTTGAGCCCAGTTCAGAATCATACTTTGTAGCGCAGCTTGCTGCGCACGCTAAGCAAACTGAGGTCGCAGCCCCTGCGACCATAGAGACTCTCACGGACCAGCTCACCTACCTTAATGAGCAGGAAATTGAGAAAGTTAGAGCTGCCCACAGCTATGCGACACAGGCCCACGAAGGCCAAAGCAGACGTACCGGTCACCCCTACATAACCCACCCCACAGCGGTTGCACAAATCCTTGCTGGAATGCGCATGGATCATCAAACTCTTATGGCGGCCTTGCTGCATGACGTTATTGAAGATTCCAGCGCGAGCAAACAATCTCTTGGCGAAATGTTTGGTGAGTCTGTGGCGGAAATTGTCGATGGCGTATCTAAGCTAAGCAAAATTTTCGCTAACCGCGACGAAGCTCAAGCCGAGAACTTTCAGAAGATGGCCTTGGCCATGGCCAAAGACATTCGCGTCATCATGGTGAAAATGGCTGATCGTTTGCACAATATGCGAACTATCGGCGTGATGTCAGCTAGCCAACGTAAACGTATTGCTAAAGAAACCTTAGACTTCTATGCCCCAATCGCGAATAGATTGGGCATTCATACAATGAAAAGCGAACTAGAGGACCTAGGCTTTAAGGCCCTCTACCCACTGCGCTCAGATCGTATTGAGCGCGCTGTGATTTCCGCACGCGGCAATCGCCGCAAACTTATGGACGAAATCAGCGACACCATGACGGCTGCGCTGAACCGCGAAGGCATCAGTGCTGAAGTTGTGGGACGCGAAAAGAATGCTTTTTCTATCTACAAAAAGATGAAATCCAAGCAGAAATCTTTCCTTGAGATCATGGACGTATTTGGTTTCCGAGTTGTAGTCGACCAGCCAGACGCTTGTTATCGCACTCTAGGCATAGTGCACAATTTGTATAAACCCGTTGCTAGCCGTTTTAAAGACTATATCGCCATCCCTAAGGTCAACGGTTATCAATCCCTACACACCAGTTTGTTTGGTATGCACGGCGTACCGATAGAAGTGCAAATTCGCACCAAGCAAATGGAAGCGGTGGCAGAAAATGGTATTGCCGGACACTGGCTTTATAAAAGTGATGGCGAGTTCGACTCTAACCACCAAAGGGCAAGACAGTGGATTAAAGACTTGATGGAGTTACAGCGTCGCGCCGGTAATCCACTAGAGTTTATTGAAAGCCTGAAAATCGACTTGTTCCCGGATGAAATTTACGTCTTTACGCCTAACGGCAAAATATTGGAATTACCCAACGGCTCGAGTCCGGTAGATTTCGCTTACAGCGTGCACACTGATGTGGGTAACCGTTGCATCGCCTGTCGTATTGACCAAAAGCTTGCACCGCTCTCCCAGCAGTTGCAAAGCGGGCAAAGGGTGGAAATCATCACTACCGAAGATGGTCGCCCCAACCCTGATTGGCTGACATTCACCGTCACATCACGGGCGCGTTCAGCAATACGCCATGAACTAAAACACCAGCAACAGGGTGAATCTGTTGCGTTGGGCAGAAAGCTTCTGAATCGCGCCTTGGGCAACGCCAACAAAAGCATCAATGATCTAGACTTCCGCCGCCTACGCAAAGTCTTCACCGAACTGGGCGTGCGCAAACTTGATGAGCTATTAGCGGCCATCGGCAACGGCGAGCTCATGGCTTACGTTGCTGCCCAAAAATTGCTCGCGGTTGACAATCCTGAATACGAGGCCGTTGAAGTACAGGGTGGGGGACCGATAGCCATTCGTGGCGGCGAGGGACTCGTGATTAACTATGGCAAATGCTGTGGCCCATTACCCGGAGACCATATTGTTGGTCACATGACTGCGGGCAAGGGCTTTGTTGTACATATTGAAACGTGCACCAACTTGAGTGAGCTACGCCGACGCTCGGCCCATGAGATCATACCCGCCAGATGGACATCTACTACCGAGGGCGAATTCCTCACTACCTTAAGAGTGGATGTTAATCGACGCAAAGGTATTGTGGCCGAAATTGCCGCAGAAGTTGCTGCAGCAGATGCCGGGGTGGATAACATAAGCGTTAAAGAACGCAGTGCTGAAATCAGTACGCTGATAATAGGTACCACCGTTCGCAACCGCTCTCACCTAGCAAGATTGATGCGTAAACTAAAAAACATTACCTCGGTAATTACCCTAGCGCGCACCAATAACTAACAATTTCTGTATTCTGAGAGAAAAAATGACTCGTACAATTATTCAAACTGACTCTGCACCTGCTGCCATTGGCACTTATTCACAAGCAGTCAAAGTGACTCAAGGCAGCATGACTTTTATATCCGGGCAGATTCCCTTGGTGCCAGAAACAATGACACTGGTCAGCGATACCTTTATTGAACAGACCCATCAAGTGTTTAAAAATTTGGCTGCTGTTGCGCAAGCATCCCAGGGCAGTCTCAGCGATTGTGTAAAGCTGACCATTTACCTTACCGACTTAAACGAATTCGCTAACCTTAATACTGTAATGGCCGAATACTTTAGCGAACCCTACCCTGCCCGAGCGGCGGTTGAAGTAAGCGCACTACCTAAAGGCGCTCAAGTAGAAGTCGATGCCATTATGGTCAGTACTTAACATACTGATCGATTTGCCAAGATGGCTATAGATCCCCAAGCTGAAATTACCGAGCTTAAAGGTGTTGGTCCCGCACTTGCACAGACTTTAAAAAAGTTAGGGATCTTTCGCCTCATTGACCTGCTAGTGCACTTACCCATGCGCTACCAAGACAGATCTAAAGTGCTAACCATTGGACAACTGCGTTCAGGGGATGAGGGCTATATCTGCGGTCAAGTGCTAGGCAGCAAAATTTTATTCGGCAGACAGCGCAGCCTTGAAGTATTGGTAGGCAATAGCTCCGAAGGGTTAGGCGGCGATATTCGCTTGCGCTTTTTCCGCTTTTCGAAATTTCAAAAAAGCGCGATAGATAACGCGAAGTATATTCGAGCATTTGGCAGTGTTGGCTTTGTCGGTCGTAACCTGGCCATGGCCCACCCCGAATACCAAACTTTTGATCACGAACCGGCCCCACCCAAAGCCGAGTTAACTCCTGTATATCCAACTACCCAAGGCCTAGGTCAGCAACGTCTACGTAATCTTGCGACTAAGATCTGTGCATTGCCCTGGCCACAGCAACAGGGCACGCCCTACGAAAAGCTCATTGCACTGCATCAACCCACCAGCCTGACTAGCGTTGAGGAACTACAGCAAGACTTAGCAATGGATGAGCTGTGCGCCTATTACATTGTTATGAAGGGACGTGCGCTGAAAAGGCGTCAGCAACAAGCCATGTCACTGCCACGGGCTGATGGGCTGGGTAGAACACTGCTGGACAATCTGGGCTTCAATTTAACCGCAGCCCAAGTTCGCGTAGTGGGCGAGACGCTAACAGATTTAGAAAGCACGACGCCCATGCTTAGACTGGTTCAGGGCGATGTAGGCTCAGGAAAAACCGTAGTGGCGGCTTTTGCGGCAATACGTGCGGTGGAGCACGCAAGCCAAGCCGCAATCATGGCGCCAACGGAACTGTTGGCAGAACAGCATTTTCATAACTTTAGTAATTGGCTAACACCGTTGGGCATTAAAGTGACCTTGCTCACCGGCCAAATGCCCGCCAAAGTTAAGCGAGAAACCCTTGCGGAGATTGCCGATGGCACAGCTCAAGTTATCGTAGGCACTCACGCACTGTTTCAAGATCGCGTCAATTTTGCTCGACTTGCATTGGTGATCATTGATGAGCAACACCGGTTCGGGGTTCACCAACGCATGATCTTGCAAAACAAAGGCAACTTTCCGCACCAACTGGTGATGACAGCTACCCCTATTCCAAGAACGCTTACCATGACTCTCTATGCTGATATGGACGTATCGGTAATTGATGAATTGCCCAAAGGTCGTCAGCCCATCACAACCCACACCGTGAAGGAGGACAATCGCGAAAAGGTTGTTCAGCAGGTAACTCAAGCACTTGCTCAGGGTCAGCAAGCCTATTGGGTTTGTACATTAATCGAAGACTCTGACGAAATTGATGCGATGTCTGCCAATGCGTCGTTTGAATATTTAACCAAAAATTTACCTAATTTCCGCGTAGGGCTACTCCACGGGCGTATGCGCGGTGATGAGAAAGTCGCCATCATGGATGCCTTCAAGTCTGGCGAATACGACATTCTTGTTGCCACTACAGTGGTTGAAGTGGGTGTAGATGTGCCTAACGCAACGCATATGGTAATTGAAAATTCTGAGCGTTTGGGTTTAGCGCAACTACACCAATTGCGCGGCCGTGTGGGCAGAGGGCAAGTAGCCAGTCGCTGCTTTTTACTTTTCAAACCGGGTCTGAGCCAAGCCGGAAAACATAGACTGAATGCCCTAAGGCAAAGCCAGGACGGTTTTTATCTCGCCGAGCAAGACCTAAAGCTCAGAGGACCTGGTGACATTTTAGGCACACGCCAAGCCGGCGAACAAAGCTTCAAGATTGCAGACTTAGCGGTTCACGCTTTTCTTATGCCAAGAGTAATCAAGCGCAGCGAAAGTTTAATGAACGCAGAACCAGGGAGTGAGGAGCACGCTACCCTGAAAGGTTTGCTGATGACCTGGGCACCCGCCGACCATGGCCACCTAACGGTCTAACTAGGCCAACCTGACGCCAGCTATAGGGGCTGGCGCACCGCCCCTTAAGCAAAGCTGTTTAAGCTGTTCTCTCGCTCACCTCATCAATGGCCAAGCCCGCTTCAGGATCATGGTAGACGTCCAGATCCAATTGCCCTTCAGACTTAGCAACGACTGTGGCCACCGTTGCATCACCGGTGACATTCACCGCCGTACGCAACATATCAAGCAGTCGATCAACACCAATGATTAAACCAATTCCTTCCACAGGTAAGCCCACTTGGTCTAATACCAAGGTCAACGTAATAAGCCCCACTCCCGGCACAGCAGCGGTACCAACGGACGCCAATGTCGCCGTGAGAATAACTGTTAGGTAAGCGGCAAGGCCCAAGTCATAGCCAAAATATTGCGCAATAAAAACCGTGGCCACACCTTGCATGATTGCGGTGCCATCCATATTGATGGTGGCGCCGAGGGGTACTGCAAAAGAAGCTACATTGTTATTAACCCCAAGTTTGTTCTGCACCGTACGTAAGGTCACGGGTAGCGTTGCGCCACTGGACGCGGTAGACAAGGCAACCAATAAAGGCTCTTTCATTTTTGGTAGGAATACACGGGGACTGAGTCCGGCAATTGTCTTCAACAAACTCGGATAAACGATGCAGGCGTGGAACAGCAGCGCCAGCACAACGGTAATAAAGTAAACAAATACCTTACCGATTTCCCCCAGCCCCACAGTGGCACCCAACTTCACCATGAGACAAAAAACGCCGTAGGGCGTGAGCATAATCACCATCGTGATCATTTTCATGAACACACTATTGAGGTCATTAAAGACACTCACTATCCTCGCGCCAGCCTCACCGGCTTGACTCAGAGCTAAACCCATCAGCAATGCAAAGATAATGACTTGGAGCATTTTGCCTTCGGCCATAGCCTTCACTGGATTACTTGGAAAAATACCAATCAGCGTGTCTTTAACACTAGGCGCTTGTTTCGCTTCATAGGCGGTGTATTGAGTTTTTTCACCGGTATCATCCACAGCACCTAAGCCCGGATTAATCACCAAGGCCATGCAAAGCGCCATGGACACGGCCATTGCCGTGGTGAGCAAATAAAGACCAATGGTTTTACCGCCCAAGCGCCCAACACTACCGGTAGCACCTAAACTGGCTGCACCGCAAACCAGCGAGACAAAGACCAAAGGCACCACCATCATCTTCAACAAGGTGACAAAAATCTTGCCGCCTGAGTCTATTAGGCCATCTAAAAAATACAGCGAAAGAAAATGCTCTTGGGGTAAATCTGCCCATTGCAGAACCGCGCCAAGAATCAGGCCGAAAAACATGGCCAAAAGAATGCGTTGGGTAAGACTCATATTCACCTCATCTAGAATAAGATTTTGGATAAAACCTTTTGCTGCTGATGCACAAAAGCCAGCAGAGAAGTCAAAAGCCTAACATAGGCTTAGGTAAAATTACTGCTCAGAGGGCACACCCAATCGAATGTCCATGGCAGATTGAGAAACGTCAAACTTTTCGGCCATTGAAGTAGAGGTCATATCCCTGTCGCGCTTAAATCTTAAAACTTCAGCACGTGGCATCAATATGTCTGCGGCCATAGCATTAGCTTCCATCTCAACACCGTTAGATAAGCCGGAGCGGTATAACGCATCATCTGTTAGCTCATCGCCGATCAAAGGTTTATGTAGCATAAAGTGCGCTAGCTCGTGGGCAATGGTGAATCGTTGCCTATGCTGGCTATGCTTAGCGTTGACGATAATTCTATAGACGCCACCTTCTTCAAGGCGAATCATGCCTGAGAGGCCATTGCTCCATTCAGCTGTTTTTGAAAGTTTGAGCCCCATTTCCTTGGCCAAGCCGATAACGTCCACCGGAAGCGTTTGCTGGAACTTCTTCATAACCTCCCAATACGTGCCGATAGTCATCACAAATCCTCCAACTTTCCGGTAGAGCCTGCATTAGTGCGCTCTGATGTCTCAAGAGCCAACATATAGTTGGTGTGGGCCCGTTCTACTTCTGCTTTTAACTCCGCCCGGACCGCTTCAATTGCAGCTTTCTTCGCCGAGTTCACAACATCTTCCTTGATCGTACCAAATCCAAAAAGCGCGAAGAAACCAACGCCTAGTCCAACAAATACCAGTGCTAAGGAAACAATATCCAACCGACCAAGATGACCGGCCAGTGCAATTGAC
>Ga0209192_10000749_pt1 | contig 29437 bp, 33 predicted proteins | sample ArcticOcean_MG_C_11_FD_187433 | JGI IMG/M metagenome (GOLD analysis project Ga0209192, IMG submission 187433) | Marine microbial communities from western Arctic Ocean - ArcticOcean_MG_CB2_154 (SPAdes) (version 2) | ecosystem: Environmental > Aquatic > Marine > Oceanic | place: Arctic Ocean... | reverse complement strand
TAATTCATTCTTCATTTGTTATATCATATAATAAAACATATAAGTTGTTTTATTATATTTCATTGTAAACTCAAAATATTTAAGCACTAATACGCTTAGTAGGAATTTTAACATCAACCAAATAGATAGAGTTCTCAGTCATGATAATAAACTCCCTTCCCACTTGATATATCTTTGAGATAGGGCTTGTATACTCTTCCTCATTTTTTACAAGAAGTTTTTCTTGGGTTTCCTTTACACCAATTAAAACACTTTTTTCAAGAGAATCTGTCCAATAATCCATCATTACTGGTTTATCCTCAACAATGGCTAATTTCATTACGTGCTGCAGAGTGGCTGCATCGGGTAATCTGTACCCGTCCGGGTTGGCATTATTATTAGATGCATCTGTGAATGTTGACATATTTAAATGATTATATTAATATAATAATGGAATACTTTAAATACTTATTTAAAAAAGATATTTTTCTATAGTATTTATGTATATTAGAATGAATTACACAGACTCATCTATATTGGATATTACCAAATCGTATATATCTATGATAAATCAATTTATAGATGCGTTCTTACAAATCTCATTTGAACCGGCTGCAACCCCGTCTATTGAACAATACGATTGTATGTTATATATAGGAATTAACCTAATATATCGTGTATATAAATATGGTTTACTGAAATTTAAAAATATAAAAACAGCCGAATATTATTCTCAAAAGGCACATGTGTTTTTCATTGAGTATACAGAACAAATCTATAACCATGAACTTACATTTAATATAAATCATAATGATGCCATTTTGTTTATTTATAGAAAAACGGTTTTTGACTTTGATAACATAGATTCAAAGCAAGGAAATGATAAAGTGGTAAATATGTTCTCATTAAAAGAATCAAATGAAGTAATACCAAATATAGAAAATTGTATATCTCATTTACAACAGTTACATATTTTTGTGAATACACTTGTGCAATGGAAAAATAAAGAAATTACAACAAATAATCGTATTTATATATGTAAAGAATATCTACAAAAGGTGTTAAAAAATATTGATTTCATAGAAATAATAACATGCCATTTAGAATATATTTGTAATGATAGCAAAATATCATTTTCAAAATATTGTATGTTATTGGACGAGACGGTTATTTTATTAGATTCTAAAACATGTAATCATAAATTAAACAAAAATGCTATAATTCTTATGAAATATTATACAGGTTCTCCATATATTCAAGAAAAAATAGATAACAATCAAATAAAAGAACTGGTTTTATGGTTATATGGACCGACTATTATGTAAATACACATTTAACAGATAATATTATCATTATAATATTCACGTGTCATGATTACTTTTTTCTTTCTTAATTTCGTTTTCTTTTCCTTTGTCTGCACAATCTCATTATTTACATATATCAAGGGATATTCCTCATATAACATTTTTTTTATAAAATCATAGACAAAATATAACTTTTCTTCTGTACAATTGCCGACAATTAAACAACTACCCGTCCTGAAAATCATAAACGATACCTCTGTGTATTTTTTTGCATCCCCGAGTTCATTCATTTTCATTGTCCTATCTTCTTTCATTAATTGTCCTCGTTGAGTTATAATGTCAAACCCGGTTTCATTATTGAAATAGAATTTACACTTTACTCCAGGATAACTACATGGGTCATATGCAGTTTCTATACAATATTTATTACTCCTTAATATAGAATACAGTTTGTCGCGATTTATATAGTATCCACAATTAAAATTAGAATTAATCAATACATTACAATCCTTTGTAGTTTTCACATATTCTATAGGTGTCTCTATATAAGGCCTCAAATAATCAAGTAGTTGTTTTTTTACCATATCTAAAATAGTCAGATTTAAAATGCCCGGGATTTCTAATTTACCTGTATTAAATACCTTAATATGAATTTCACGAAATTTATCCTCAAATTTAAACCGTAAAATGATTGCAAAACAATTATAAAATGCATTTTTTACTTTTCCACGACAATTCATAATATCCTTTTTAGACATCCCTACTGTTATTTTGCGTTCATCTTTGTACTTAATTCTCCTGGCCGTTGGATTATTTAATTGTTTTACTATATTTTCTCTATAATATTGAATGGTGGAAATCCGTTCAGTATAAACTTGAAATTCTTCTTCACTATTACATACTATTTTCATTTGTTTTTTTACTATTCCATCACTTGGTGTACCGTAATCAATTATAGGCAATTTCCAAAATATATTCGCAATATCAATGGGCTGGTTCAAAAATAATACCTTGGTTGTAGTTGAAATATATAATTCCTCACATGTTGGTGCTGTAAATTCGGGAGTAATAGTAGTTTCGTCAACTGCTGTATTGTTTATATTATCGATTACATCACTATCGCCCGTTATCATGAACGAGTTCCATTCATCGTCTATTGACATCTTTACTATTTACTTTCTTTATATTGTACCTATACACTTCTTTATATTGTATTACATAACTGTCTTATTATCAATTTTTTAGGAGTCGCCTTAAAAAATTGATATTAATACAGCTGCATATTATACAATAAATATATACAATCATGGGAAGATTTTACACTGGTGATATTGAAGGGAAATTTTGGTTTGGAGTTCAACCCAGTGATGATGTTGAGAATTTGGTAACTATTACAGGAAATACCTATTATTATTGGCACGTGTGCGATTGTATAGCTGAACTTGATGAGTATTATTGTAGACAATGTTATGGAACCAAAGAAGATCATATTGAAGCAGCAATAGAAGAAGACGTTTATGAAGAGAAACGCCTATATTACGAAGATTGTTCTCATGGATATAGTATGGATAAATCAACACATTATGAAGAATTACTAACGAATATGGAAAACTTGAAAAAAGAAATCCCAGAAGAAATTATCAAAGAAATTGAAAATATTGAACAAAATGATAAAATATTGGATGCATTTACAGGTGTATTTGATAAAGTTGATACAGCTTTATCATTCATAAATAAGATTGAAGAAGACAACACAGAAAGACAACGATTAATGTTGTTAATTTCCAGATATATACTGGGTTATCAAATTGAATATTGTTTACGAACAACCGATTCTTGTAATATTAGTTGTGAATATTAATTTCATTTCAAATGTGTATATTCGTTCATTTGTAATATAACCTATACATGCTTCATATAATTTATTATATTCTCACAATCCGTACCATCCATGTGCATAATCACTTCTATATCACGTAAATATTTGGGGGTTATCTTTTCAGGATGATTACGAACAATATAGTCGTAATATTGTTTTATAATGGTTTTTTTATCTACGTTATATGTTATGCTAATATCATGTATATATTTTTGAATATCAGTATCGCTTATATCTTCTATTATTTCTTTTAATTTTATCCATATACTGGTTGTTATAATATTGGATTCAATGCAATTTCCATTTTGATGCAACTGAATAAAATTAATCATACTGCGTATATCTGAGTTATGCATTTTTTGTATTTGTTCAATCGTTTCCATTGTAATTTCTAACTCTTCACTATTTACAATATCTTTGATAAACTGATGGATTGAATTAGTTGGTAATTGGTTAAACCGTATACATATAAACTCATTTTTTAAGGATTCGTCTACTTTACTGATATAATTACATATTAAACAATATCTTACGTTAAATGTAGAGGTTTGTAATAAATATTTCAATGCATGCTGAGCATTTTTTGTCATATAATCAACCTCATCTAATATTACAAATTTTATCCCATTACTGAAAAAACTATTCGTTTTCACAAATTGGAATATTTGATTTCTTATTATATCTATACCACGTTCATCTGATGCGTTCAAATGAATTACAGACCCTTTACTATTTGGATTGTATTTTACATTATATTCATTTATTAAGTTGATTATTGTCGTCGTTTTTCCCGTACCGGGTGGACCATAAAACATCAAGTTCGGAAAATAACCACTTGATAATATATTGTTGAATATTGTGCGATTTGTTTCATCCAATACTATATCGTCAAATTTTGTTGGACGGTATTTTTCCACCCAAGGAATATTTTCATGTCTATTATTCATATGAGTAATACACATGTATAATTTTTATATTATTCAAATACTATCTTATAATAAAATTGATTTACGTATATTTCAACAATTATTTTTATAACATCTTATTATAATGGCCGAATCAGGACGTTTAGACCTTATTTTAGGTTCTATGTTTTCTGGAAAAACCACTCGGTTAATCAGTCTATATAATGAATTTAAAAACAAAAATATTAACGTTATTGCTGTTAACTTTGCAGATGATACCAGATATCATAAAACAATGTTATCTACACATGATAATGTTATGATACCATGCATTCAATGCCATAGTCTTAATGAAATTCTGCATACAGCTGATGTAAAAAATAGTTCTGTTGTTTTAATCAATGAAGGTCAGTTTTTCCAAGATATTTTTGAAGTATCTGTTAAATTAGTTGAAACTCTACAAAAACATGTTGTTATATGTGGCCTTGATGGGGATTTCAAACGAATTAAATTTGGTAGATTATGTGATTTAATTCCGTTTTGCGATTCTATTATTAAATTACATGCTAGTTGCAGTTGTGGTGAAAAAGCTATATTTTCACATAGAATTACGGATGAGGTTGAACAAGTTGTTATAGGCTCATCTAATTATATTCCATTATGTCGCGCTTGTTATATAGATATTAATAATTTATCTATGGTAGAATGTACAGGATGTGAAGAACGTGTATTACTAAGTGATACACAGCCATTTATAAGAGATAGATTTATATGTGAGTCTTGTGTAGATCCTGTTAGTGAAAACTATCACCTCTACCAATTATGCAATGTATGTGACAAACTTTATTATGCAAGTCCATGTGATTGGGATATGAACGAGCTATATACCCAGACGACTGATTATGATGGAGATGCATGTGATTTGTGCTTGCCTGGAATCATACGGGATATTGGGGACAATAACAGAGTTGATATTGATGATGTATTTTGCCTAAGTAGTTGTAGTGATAATGATGATGATGAGAACAAAACGTAAGTAAATCAGGTAAATATATGACATATTTAATCCGTCAACATATTCATAATATCACTTCCAGTGGTGTTAAATACACGCAGTATTTCAAATCTTTCTTCTTCAGTCATTTTATTGATTTCAATTAATTGCTCATCTGTTAGTCTAACATAATTTTTTATTTGATGAATGATAAATTTAACTTTTGATGAATATCTGGATAACTCTGGACCAAGGTGTTTTATAAACTCATCAAATGATTGATGGACGATAGTATTATTATACATTTAATAATACTATTTTCAAGTATTCTCTATATCATTTCCATATTACACGTTATAGTAGATTGCACAACAAATACCTTGTAAATATCACATAAGATATTTTATCAAACAATATAAACATTTTTTTTTGATATTATCAATATTAGAATGAATTCTGTTATTGATACACCTGTAAATACTACCACCAATGATAATGCAATTGCTACCGATGTCAAAAAAAAGAGAGGTAGAAAAAAGAAGGAAGATAGTACTCCGGTTACAGAAGAACCAAAAATTCCTAAAAAACGTGGACGCAAACCAAAAGGAGGCAAACTTATCAATGCCCCTATAGATAATAATAAAGATAGTATGTCTATTTCAAATATTATTCTGCATTTAAAATGTTCACTCGCGGACTTAATCAATTCTCATAATGTAGATAACAATCTAATACTTGATCCAATTGAATATATACCAAATCCTCCACCCAATGTCGTAGCATACGATAATAATGAACAAACGTTTTCTCAATTTGGTTCTGTTGATATGCAAATGAGTGATGATAATGATTTTGATAATACACAAATATTAGAACATACTTGTTCTAAATGCAAATCAGCAATTCACGATGATAATGATAATGATAGTGAAATATCACCTCCACCACAGGTTGATGATAGTAATATGAAAGATATTAATATGAAATTAAAACAAATCAAATTACAATTATATCAAAATAGTAATCCTGATAAAAAGTCTGCATGCTTTTGGTGTACGTATGATTATGACAACCAACCTTGTTATATACCTAAACATGAATATAATGGAGAACTTTCTGGTTATGGCTCTTTCTGCCGACCAGAGTGTGCCGTTGCCTATTTATTAAAAGAAAACATTGATGATTCTATTAAGTTTGAACGTTATCATTTTTTGAATAAGGTTTATAGTCAAATTTATAATTTTAAGAAAAATATTAAACCTGCACCAGACCCTCATTATTTACTTGATAAATTTTATGGAAATCTCAATATTCAGGAATATCGCAAGTTAATGAAATCAGAACATATGCTGTTAGTTATTGAAAAACCTATGACCAGAATATTACCTGAACTTCATGATAATACAGATGATATGGAAAATACGGGCATTCATGGGTCTAAAGGTACCTTATCTAAACAATCGGGGGTCTATAAAGTCAAACGAGAAAGCGAAAAACAAAAGGGTCCCACCAAAAATGAAATTATGAAAGAAAATTTTGGATTCTAAAATGTTTATGTGTAATGAAAATACATAAACATTTTTTATTAATTTTGCTAATAATACTATGAGATATTATGGGTGACGAGACCGTCTCGTTTTTATTTTTTTACCACCATTTTTTTTGGAATGAGTTTTGCTTTTATTAGATTTTTTGATTCTTTTTGTTTTTTGATTTTTTCGTGTTTTTATTTTTCCACCTATAGTATGTCTTCTAATTCTCTTTATTCTATATACATTTTGAATGCGTATTTTGGCACTTTTCATAATCATATCTATTAGTTTGATTTCAGTGTCATCAACAAATACATCTACATTAATAAAACCGCCAAGAATATTATTATAACATTCAATAGCAGCTTTATCATTTTTTAAAATATGTTTAAGGTTTGGTAAATCGTTAATGAAATTATTTGTAATGAAACGTATAGACTCAACAGATTGGTTATATTGATTATAATGTTGTTCTAATTGTGATAAATATTTTTTTTCTAATTCAGGTAGTTGAATCGGTGGAGGTATTACTCTTCTTGGAATTCTATATTCTTCTTCCGACATATATACAGAATCAGGCGATGTTGACCGCGAGGTTAATGGAGAGACACCATCATCATCATATAATGGGGAAATACGGGGTGCGCTCATTATTTATTATTATATACTAAACGAATATTATTATAGTCCTCTATTTTTACTATATTATCCTATTACACAAAATACATAAACATTTGTTCTCAACCATTATTATAAATGTCAACTGTATCATGCAATTTAATGGGGGGTCTGGGTAATCAACTATTCCAGATATTTTCTACTATGTCATATGGATTTGACCATAACCGATGCATTGTATTCCCTTTTTCAAAATCATTGACGACGGGAACGATACGCCCTACCTATTGGGAATCATTTTTACAGCATATTTGTAGCTTTACTACAGACTGTACCAAAAACAAATATAATAATTCTATGATTCATAATTTTCCTATATATAAAGAATCTGGATTTTCACACACCTCTATACCTCATTTTGATAATCATCCTGAAATTTTATTGTACGGTTACTTTCAAAGTTATAAATATTTTTTCCATCATAATGAATCACTTTTTTCATTGATTCAACTTAATTCTCAACAAGACGAGATTAAACATAAATATACCGAATTATTTGACACTGAATGTACGTCTGTTTCTATGCATTTTAGGATTGGTGATTACCAACATATTCAACATGCTCATCCAATTCTACCTTATACATATTATGAAAACTCTATACACAATATTATTGATAATCATCCAGGAAAATTACGCATATTATATTTTTGTCAAGATACAGACAATAATGTTATTATACCAATTATCAATCGTCTTACCAATATATTCCCGACAATTGAGTTTGTTAAGGTAGATGATACGATTGAGGATTGGAAACAAATGTTATTGATGAGTTGCTGCAAACATAACATCATTGCCAATAGTACTTTTAGTTGGTGGGGGGCCTATTTTAATCAAAATCCGGACAAACTTGTATATTATCCATATAAGTGGTTTGGACCTGCATTAAAACATAATACTGCTGATTTATTTCCACAAACGTGGAATGAAATTACATATGATATCTAATTTCTAAAAAATTGATTTTTCATTATAGCTATTATTTGTAGTATTATACTACCGTTATCTATACAAGATGCCTGACTACGAACAAACTTATAACTCAGTTATGGCGTTGCCATGTGTTCAACGCATTATTAACAAGAATAAAAAATTACGTAAGGAAAATAAATCTCTTCGTAACTTAATTCAATCGTTGCCTGAATTTCGTAATCAATCCGCCTGCTGTTGCTCTTCTAACCGGTGTTATACCGATGACACTGCTGTTCCTATTAAAATTGAAAAAACAACTAATACTGAGATTAAACATGTAAATTTACCAGTTGAAAATATTGATAGTGACAGTGATATTGAGATTATAGTACCAACTGCTGATTTCAAAGAAAATATTGTTTATGATATTATTGAAGAAATTACGGGAAATACTGAAAAAGAAGTAGACGAATCTGTAGGGGAAGAAGAGGATGTTGAAGTAGAAGAATCTGCTGAGGAGGAGGAGGTAGTAGAGGAAGAAGAAGAAGAAGAAGAAGAAGAAGAAGAAGAAGAAGAAGAAGAAGAAGAAGAAGAAGAAGAAGTAGAATCTGCAGAGGAGGAGGAAGCAGAATCTGCAGAGGAGGAGGAAGTTGAGGTTGAAGAATCTACTGAGGAGGAGGAGGAAGCAGAAGAAGCAGAATCTGCAGAGGAGGAGGAAGTTGAGGTTGAAGAATCTGCTGAGGAGGAGGAGGAGGAGGAGGTAGAAGAATCTGCTGAGGAAGAGGGGGAGGAAGTTGAGGTAGAAGAATCTGCTGAGGAAGAGGAGGAGGAAGTTGAGGTAGAAGAATCTGTAGAGGAAGAGGAGGAAGAGGAGGAAGAAATGGAAGTATTTGAAATTACAATTAACGGAACCGAATATTATACAACAAATGAAAACGATGGTGTTATTTATGCAGTAGATGCAGATGGCGAGGTAGGTGATGAAATTGGTAAATTTGTAAATAAAAAGCCAGTATTTGCATAAGTAATAACAAAATAAAAATCAATATATTTGTATAAGTAATAAAAATATATCATTATTTACGACGTCTTCTCGTATTTTTTTTAGAACGAGTCTTCTGTTTTTTTGTACCACCTGAGGTTGTTCGTCGCTTATTTTCCTCATGTGTTTGTACCTTGCCAACAATTAATAACAATAAGTTGTTTATATCTGTATCTCTATCAATCTTAATTTTTTCTTGACCAGTGGTATCAAACATTTCAACAGAATAACGTTTCTTTTTTGCTGCATTTAACTCGTTTTGTGAGTTTATATCATTTTTTATTGTGATTAACATTTCTGTTACACCAGGAGTTTGTACCTGTATATCTTTACTCCATTTAATAATTGCTCCAACTAATTTATTACTTAATGTACTCAATCTTTGCATAGAGTCCAGTAAACGACTTTTATCTATAGAAGTAATATTACTATCAATGTATTTTTTTTTTAAATTTTTTATTATATCTTCTACTTCATCTGGTTTATCCTTTTCAACTTTTAAAATATATGTACTGAAATTGTTTGAAATATATGTACTGACAGATATTTCATTCGTAGGTCTGTTTGTTTGATTTAATTGTTTATATCCTACATTTTTTGATGGATTACTTGGACCTTCTTCCATTTTTTGTTTATAATCGTTTCCAGATATAGTTTCTTTCAGTTTACTCAATGAAAATATTTGACGATTTTTATCAACAGCCCATTTATTGTTGTCTGTTTGTGGGTTATTAATCAAATATTCTAATTTATTACCCAAACTATCTCCCATATATGGACAATAAATACTGGATTTATTCTTATCATTAATTTCACCATCTATTAAATCTATCATAAAATAAACTTCTCTTGTTGGTTTATTTGATTCCCCCATATTTATATAACTAATACCGGTATTGATATAAGCACTTATATTCTGTTTACTATCACTATCACTATCACTATCACTATTAATATATTTATCGTATATATTATCTAATAATTCATAAAATTCTGTACTATTTTTGTTATTCTCTGCATCATCTGCGGTTTTGCCAGTTAATCCATTAATTAATTTCTGTAAGTATGTATTTGAAGAATTACGTAAAGGTTCAACAAATCCAAGCATAGTAGTCTTAAATTTACGAAATGGTATTTGGTTTGAGTAGTCTTCATGTACTGAATTAATATTTGTTGTGAATATATTTTTTGGATGGTTTTTATCGTTGTCGTCCATATTATATCCTTTTTCGTCTGCCCATTTTTTTAATTTACGATATTCAATAAAAATTTTCTGGTATACTGGATGATTTAATATATCATTTAACCACACTGTTTTTTTGATAGTATATACTTTTCCACCGATGGTTAAATAAGAAAAATAATGTGTTTGAAATGGATTAAACCAAAATGGACGCGTGGATTTTTGATTCTGTATATATTCATATGAAGTTTGTACATCATTAATCACTGGGAATTTTGTTGGAAATAATATTTCTAACATTGTTTTTATATTTTTACGGGTTATACGTTCTCGTACTGAGTAATTACGGTCGTCATAATACGTTGTACCTGTATCGTCATTATCAAGTAACCATCCATATGATTCATACGTTTCAGTTGTTTGTTCACTTGCATTATCGTCATAATAACTATCGTCATCACTATCGTCATCACTATCGTCATCATCTTTCTCATCTTTTTGTTTTGATTTTTGTCTATAATAAGGTCTTAATATATCAATAAAATATTTCTGGTTAAAAAAGAAATTCACTCTATCATGATAATTCATACGGTTTAATCTGGTTATAGGATATTCAATCTCCGATGTAAAAAAAGGAAGATTTACTAAGGTCATTTCTGTATTGATTTCATCATCATCATCATCTGGTTTTGGAATATGTAACATACTACGATTAAACTCCACCATTTCATCTTTACTATTGGTGATATTAGTATAAACAACTACTTTTAACTGTTCAACCTCAAATTCAACTTGTTCCATGTATTGTTCTAATTATATTATATGCATAATTTAATCTATATAATATAACGATTAATCTACTCCCAACCTAAATCTTAAAACTTTCCAGTTCATTATCTTTATTCTGCTGTTTCGCTTTATCAATTACCTTTTTTGCCTTAGTAATTTCTTCATCGGTTACATTTTCCATATTCTCATTTTCTTCTAATATGGTTAAATGATGGTCTTTGAATTCTTCTGGCAATACACAAAACATGCTTTCTTCATCGAATAAAAAATCACTAATAATTACAAAACAACTCATTATAAAGAATGCAATATATATATCACGTGTACCCATCCATGCAATTGTAAAAACAAGCACATATTTGCTAAATGTATATTTTAGATAAGATTCCATTGTTTTACTTAATTTAATATTCACAAAACGTGATACTATATTTAATGTAATAATCATAATACCTGCAAATACTTTACTACCATTCAACGCTTGCACATGTTCATGTATGTATTTTAAATATGAGGAATTTGCAATACTATTTTTTTTGTCAACCATTATACATTGTTATTACATTTAAATTATTCCTATTACTTACATTGCGAACATGCTGATTCTTTGACATTGTCCTCGTCTCTGGAGAATTTTGAAAATAATTCCTTCTCGGTTTTCAACCGATTTTCAATTATTGAGAAGTTACAACTGTCATCACATACATTACATGTATGGTTCGTAAATTCTACGTTTGGAAAAATATGTTTAACCATATCAGGTTTGACCTCACTACCTTTACTTAATAATTTCTTACCTTTGCAATTTTGTTTACGAAAATCACTAACTGTAGTCATACCCTCTTTTTGTTTAGTCATACCTTCTTTACGAGTAGTCATACCCTCTTTTTGTTTAGTCATACCTTCTGTATCAGGTTCCTCATCTTTGTCTGAGTCATTCTGTGTATCTGCTGCATATACATCACTTAATGATGACATGTTTTCTTGCAATTGTGATTTTTTTTTATCACCGTCTTGAATTGTTTTGTCACCCTGGGTTGGGTTGGATAATTCCTCTTTTTTGGAATCTTCAAAATTTTCAAATAATTTATCCATCTTATCATCAGTATTTAGCATATTTTCAACAAAATCACTTTGATAGTAAACAATAACTAATAAACACAATACTAAACCCATATATTTATCTAAATGAGTGTAAAATAACACAATACAGATTGCGAATATTTTTCCTAAAATAGTATTACTCATGTTTACAAATTCAGTTGAATAAGATAACAATGTAATAATGACAATGATTGGAATAAATTGAGCAACAGTTGTTTTCATGATAATATATATTTACTTGTTATTTTTATTAATTGCTTTTTATGAATTTTAATCTCTATTTTGGGGTAGATTACTTTGAATTAAAATCTACGTATTTTTTAAGTAGTAGAGATATTTTATAATGTCCAATTTAATATCGTATGCGAGTACATGGAATAATGATACGAATGAACAGTCTAAACGAAGACCATCGTCTATGAGACGCACATATAAAAAACCACCAGTACAAGATGATGCGAATGAAGAAAATGAAGAATACCATAACCCAACATCTTTAGACAATGTTCAAAATATGAATGAAAATAAAAATAAAAGGGTAAATGAATTGTTAAATAAAATGAGCACTGCAAGTGAACCATTAGAAACAAATAAAATGGGTCAATTCACTCCTATATCTCCTCCATCTATACAAGTAAAATCTGACACTGAAAATCGTGCATCTTCAAGAGAATATGTTCCACCACCGCCCTCATATTTAACTGCATCTAATGCTATGAAATCGGTTTCTGGCGAATCTACTCAGTACAAGGCGAATGATAAATCTGCTGAAGTCTACGACGATTATAGCAAAAGTTATCAACTACCCGCTCGCATGAAAACCACACAGCCTTATTATGCTAATATGGGCATAAGCTCTCATAATAATGATAATAAAATGTTAGAAAAAATCAACTATATGATACATATGTTAGAAGAACAGCAGCATGAAAAAACCAATAATATTACAGAGGAATTCCTATTATATACATTTTTAGGTGTATTTGTTATTTATGTTCTGGACTCTTTTGCTCGTAGTGGCAAATATATACGTTAATTTTTGGAGAGGGATAAACAACATAATGATATCTTATATATATCATTATATGACAATGATTCACGTTGCATGTGGTATTATGTATATGCCAGACCATACTATATTGATGGGACTTCGTAGTAAATCTGGACCCAACCCCTATTACTGGGAATTTCCAGGAGGACAACTTGAAGATGATGAAACACTTGAGGAATGTTTACAGCGAGAATGGATAGAAGAATTAAATCTACAGGTGTCCATTGACCGTTTCTTATATACAACTATACATAAAGATATTTCTTGTCATTTTTTTGTAGGTAAAATTCAAGACATTGAGAACCTGCGAATTAATGTTCATGAATATATTGGTTTTTACCCCAAAAATGAGCTTTATCATCTACGTTTGTTTGAAGGGGATGATAAAATTGTTGATTTATTAGACTAATAGGAAGCTTCGTATAGGGTTAAATGGAGAACCTGGATATACGTAATTGTAACTATAATATGACATGTTTATTGATTGCACCGGGGCGTTTTCTTGTGTGAAATATGCATGGATTGTTTCATTATGACCAATGTTCTCAATAGTGAGAACTTTATAATCTGCATTTGAATGTATTATCTGTCGTAGTACATGTAAAAATCCAATATAAAATAAACGTCCATCCCTACAATTTTGTATACTCGCTACGAGTGATAATGTTTTTGATTCATACGCATCATTATATTGTTTTGTATCCTTTAGAAAGTAAAATCCCAAGATATCTTCATCGTGGTAGAAACATCCAATGTATAATTGTTTTTCTTTTATTTGTAGTGTTATATTTCCAATGTCGGGGAGAACCATGATATCAAACATATGGGTTTTTTGCTCCATGTACGTATTATACGTGAAAAAATCAATATATTTGATTATTGTGGCTGGCGTTAATACCCTCACATTATAAGTAGGTTTCATACGAATGATTTTTTTATTGTTTAAATTGTATGTATAGGCCTTATATGTAATTAATGGACGAATCCCTGCATAAGGTTCTCCATCCTTTTTTAATAAACTACATTGGATATTTTTATTATACATTCGTTGATTGTACTCATGTGTTTGTACCAAGGCCCTGCTTATTTTTATAGAGTCATGTTCTCGGTGTACACATAAAAAGTCCATAAAATATACGGGGATTTGTGTATACACATCTTCGGTCTTTGTCGGGCGTATATACATCTGTACCATCCTTGATGTTATGCATCCATGAAGCTTATTTGATTTCACAATTTCTACCTTTTGTGTAGGTTCTTGTGACTTTACTGTATACTCTGGAACGCAATATGTTGATAAAAATGACACAGCATTTTGGCCTGTATGTAAGCCGTATATATCATTTACTTGTACCATATAATCTACACGTTCTCCAAGTACATAGTTTTCTTGCAAAAATTTGGTGACATCTGTTATTGTTGACATTTTTTCGTCATCTATGTGAACGGTCTTTATATGAATGTCATCTATATACTTCGTTTTATAGGGACCATTTTGTTGCACAACAAACGGCACTTGGTAAAATGATCGTATATAATCATATGTGTGAAATACTGGTTGGTTATTCCAAAATGGGTATTTTATTTTGATAATTGCCCATATGAATATAAACAATGTTATAAATACAACCAAAATATATTGGATTATCATCATCTAATATATTTTGCGAAAAGTCTTTTGACTGGAATACGATTATAATGGACGTTCTAATATATACAAATATTGGTTCTTATCTCCATTACTATCCTTCATACTCACCTTACCATGTTGTATAAACCCATTTTCACTTGCTAATTTTAAAATTGTATCCATATTTTCCATATATATATGTGTTTCGTTTTGACGTATATTGTCGGTTTCCATATCAATAAATGTCTCTTTCACCTCCACTACCAACTCATCATTATTATCAGGAATCTCATAAGAACATTTATATTTATAATCACTAAATGATGCGTTTGATGTTATCGTTCGTTTATCGTTTATATTGTGTGACTCATTTATTGCATCCTCTGCTGGAATCATTTTTGTAAACTTGTCTGTATCTACTAAATGTAACATTAAATAAGAATTCGGTTGCATCCAAAAATAACAATTACGGAAAAATTTCTTTTTATCTTCTAATTGATATATCGTGAAATAAGTACACAATATATGTGTAAATGTTGATTTTTCAAACTGCATTGAGTTCAAGACGTCTCCATATACATACTCTGCGTCTGGATATTTTATTTGGGCATATGTTAACATTTCCTTGGATTTATCAATACCATATACATCATAACCAGCTTGTGTTAATTCATTCACTACATATCCCGTTCCACAACCGACGTCTAAAATATTACTATGCTGTACGGTTGGTTCTGTCATTTCTATGAATTTAATTAGCTCATCTTGAGAACGTCTCGTTGTTTCATGCAATGAATCATAAATATCCACATAAAATTCATCTATACTCTCTTTTCCATATTTATACACAAATGGTTCTTGTTGTGTAAAGCCATCTTGATTGTTTCGGTTGTATAATCTTTTTGAAATAAATACTAACACTGTTATAATGGCTACAATGAGAACCCACCTTAAAAAAAATAAATTTGGATTATTTGAGGTCAATATTGTATAAAAATCATCTAACATTGATTTATTATATAATTTGGTATATAATAAAACTATAATAAAAATAATTATTGATTCCGTAATTGTGTTCGGGTGTGATTAAAAAATCGGTCATTTCCTATTGCTGTATCTACTAAATTAGGATGAGCTGCAGTAGTGAATTGGGGCATTGCAAATAAATCGGGATGTGGTTGCACGGATGGCTTTGAAACAACCGATACATTATACAAATCACTTGCAGAAGATGGTACATACACAGATTGATTTGCACCATGTTGTAATGCGAATGTCTGGTTACGTAGTACGGTTTCTACATCTACATTTCGGTTAAATCCACTTGTGGGGGCAGTATCATTACCAGGGTTAAAATTGTTCATCGTATTGTGTTCTGGATATGGTAATTTGGGCTCAGTCATGGAACGAGCATTTTTTACTATTGGAAAAAGGGTTCTTTTCGTTTGTACTGGGCGAAGGTCATAATGGGGCTCTAATGGACTATCTGGTATATTACGGCTACTAAGACGACTATTTATTTCATCTACGCGTTCAAATTGACCATATGCAACACCTGATGGTATTCCGTGTATATTTTGATTTTCTTGTAAATTCATATTTTAACTAAACTATATACAGTAATGGATATTTTATTTTACAATTAAAATATTAATGGTATAACCACCAAACGCTTAAATGGGCTTATATAAATAGCCCATAGTTATAAAGATACTATTTCCTAAGTGCCATATCGTTCTGTTTATATGATTCCATTTTTGGTCATTTTTAAAGTAATTATATATACCAAATAAACCTGACACCAATGGTACTGAACAAATTGGTGTATTTATAACTGCTACCATTACGGTAGAGAAATACATAGAATGTTTTATTATTTCTACATTGGATACCATTTTCATAATAGCATACATATGGATGAATCCTGACACTTGTTTTTCGGGTAACAAATAATTACCACAACATAATATGATTGTCATTCCATCTAAACATTCAAATATTCTTAATGTTACATTATTTTTTGAAGTATTTTCTATTTTATTTTCGCTATCTGTTTCTTTATCCTTTATTTTGAGTTGATTATCGTAAATATGATACATACTACTGCATAAAGATAATTTGGCCATATTCTGTTGCACTTGTAATGGTAATTTAAACCATATGGGTAATACTGCAAATACACCTGATGAGATTCCTGCTGATATCATTATTATATGTTTATAGTAATGATCTTTTATGTTTTTTTCTTAAATAATACACAATAACCTATCGTGAATTGATTAACATTACTTAATAATTCTGTCATTTTCTCAGGTGTATTATATTGGTCTAATTGGTTTGAAATAAGATTAGACATATGCAATGTATAGTTGTATAAGAATTTTTTTATTTCATTATATGCGGTTTGTAATGTATTATTTTGTTGAATTATAGGATGAACATGTTGTAAACATCTTTGTATTTCTTGATTTTGTAATAGAAAAATATCTCCTTGACTTTTAAATGCTGTAATATCCAAATCATATTTTTCTTTCAAATAATTATAAAAAAAAGGAGAAAATCCTGCATAAAAATGATAAGGTTCTTGGTGAATACCTGATGTAAATGGTGCAGTTATTAAAATATTTCCTCCATGTTTACATAAACGTACAAACTCTTCCATTGCTTTTATTGGCTCAGGTATATGTTCAAATACTTCAGTGCAAATAATAAAATCATATTCACTGTCTGGCATTGGTATTGCATCTATGGGTGAATAAATATCATGTTGTTTTTCTCCTTTCTCTCCACGAAATGTATCGGTTATATTACTATTTTCGTCAAACTCGTGACTTGTATAATTACAATGATTAAAATAATTCTTATATGGTTTTGCACCCGAACTAACATCTAATACTTTACTACCATTTGGTATACTGTTTGCATGTTTTTTTACAAATTCATCTCGTAATTGTGGATTGAAATTTCTATTACCAACATGTTTTGAAAACTTTTGTAATAATTGATCCATATTATTAACTAACCCAATTGTATATTTATATTATTTATAAATATATAAAGTTTACATTATTATATAAATTATAATAATGCAAAATTATACAGACAGTCCTTATAAACAAATTCCTACTGATTTAGCTTCAATATACACGATGGATAATCAAATTCCTGTTTTTGATTGGTGGTTAGATAATAGAAATAATGATAATATAATTTGGAATGACCATTTTATTACTGAGTTTTGTAATAGATTTACTCCTGACAATATACGAAATAATAAAGAGGGTACATCTGATTATGGTCATGAGGTGTGTGTTAACTTACTTAGGTCTTTTGAAGATTATAATATTAGAAACCAAAATGTAGCGGTTGTTGGCTCATTAACACCGTGGATTGAAGCAATTCTTATTAATATGAATAATACTGTAACTACCATTGAATATAATGTTCCTGAAAGCAATTATAAAAATGTTGTATGTAAAGACTATTTTCAATATTTTGAGAACAACACGAATACATTTGATTCTATTGTTTCATTTTCTTCTATTGAACATAGTGGATTGGGAAGATATGGTGACCCGTTAGACCCTGATGGTGATTTAAAAACAATGCAAGTTGTTCATAATAATTTAAAACCTGATGGATTATTTATATGGGGTTCTCCTGTTGGTAAAGATGCTTTAGCTTGGAATGCACATCGTGTATATGGACCAATACGCTTACCACTATTATTTCAACATTTTAAAGAAATTAATTGGTATGGCCATTCAAAAGAAAAATTATTTGACCAGAAAGTTAGAAATAATTCTTATCAACCAGTTGTAGCTCTACGCAAAATATATATTTAAATAGCCTGATTTACAACCACTATATAATATTTGTTGGAAATGATATGAAAATATTGATTTTAACTAAGATATTATAATCAATGGAAAGTATTGGTAAATATACATATGGAAAACCTACCGTATATTCATGGGGGAAGGAGCTAAAATAATTATAGGTAATTTTTGTTCAATTGCAAAATGTGATATATATATTGGTGGCAATCATAGAACTGATTGGGTAACCACATACCCGTTTGGTCATATAAATAAACAACCGTTTAATAAATTTAATGGTATTGGTCACCCAGCTACAAATGGAGATGTAATTATTGGTAATGATGTATGGATTAGTAATAATGTAACTATAATGTCTGGTGTAACCATTGGAGATGGAGCTGTTATTGCAAATAATAGTCACGTTGTAAAAAATGTAGAACCGTATAGCATAGTTGGTGGGAATCCAGCAAAATTAATTAAATATAGATTTACAACAGAACAAATTGCAAAATTATTAGAAATTAAATGGTGGTATTGGGACGACGACAAAATAAATAAATATACGCCATTACTGTGTAATAATATTGACGAATTTATAAAATCAGCTTGTTAATTATTACTATTGTAAAAATAATAATATAATAATATACCAAATGTATATAAAATTATTATTTTTATACATTTATAATGGAAGTTAATACAGAAGACCATAAAATTATATTACAAAACCAACTGTTTTTAAAACAAACACATGGATTAGATGTTGATGCAAATATAGTAGGAAAATTATTGCAATTTCATAAATCATTAAAATTAAATTATGGTTCATTTGCAGAAGAGTTACCTGAGCAAATATTGGCACTAATGTTTTTAAAAGGAGATGAAAAAGTATTAGAAATAGGAGGTAATATAGGTCGTAATTCATTAATTATTAGCTCTATTTTAAATAATAGTGAAAACCTGGTTGTAATTGAAAGTGATAAAGATATTGCAAAACAATTACAAGAAAATAAAATATCGAATAACTTTCATTTTCAAATTATTGATAAAGCATTATCTAATAGAAATTTAATACAAAAGGGGTGGGTTTCTATTGAGTCTAATGTATTATTACAAGGTTATAACCAGGTTGATACTATTTCATATGATGAATTTAAAATACAATATAATATTAATTTTGATACATTAGTGATTGATTGCGAAGGAGCTTTTTATTATATTTTATTTGATATGGTTGATATATTAAAAAATATCAAAACGATTATAATTGAAAATGATTTTTATGACTATAACCAGAAATTATATGTAGACCATATTTTAATTGAAAATAACTTTAAAAAAGTATTTTATTCACCATTACTAACCCATCCAGGTGGGTTTCCTAATACAAGAAATGAATTTTATCAAGTTTGGAAAAAAGAATAATACAAACGTATATAAACACTACTCTACATATTATATGTATACCAAAGGAAACCATGGTCGTTATTTGTGACAAACCTTACCCATCTAATTCAAAGTATGAATCTCATTTTGAATTATATCCTTATTCTCTCAGCGATTTTCAAAAGTACGCAATTGAATCCATTGTTGAAGGTAATCATGTATTAGTTACTGCTCATACTGGTTCAGGCAAAACACTCCCCGCTGAGTTTGCCATCCAACATTTTGTAAATACAGGGAAAAAGGTTATTTATACAAGCCCAATCAAAGCATTATCCAATCAAAAATATTATGAATTTACACACAAATACCCTGACATCTCGTTTGGTCTTTTCACGGGAGATATCAAAACAAACCCGAATGCTGATGTACTTATTATGACTACCGAAATCCTAATGAATTATTTATTTACTTCTCTCAATACCGAAAAACAAACACAATCAGAAGACTCTACCCTATTACAATTCCAAATTGATATTCAAAAAGAACTTGCATGTGTTGTTTTTGATGAAATTCATTATATTAATGACGCCGACCGTGGACAAGTATGGGAAAAAACCATTTTGATGTTGCCAAGACATGTTCAAATGGTCATGTTATCTGCTACCATTGATAATCCCGCGGGTTTTGCAGATTGGTGTGAACGCGGAGAAGCTGAAAATTGGGGGAAATCCGTATATTTGGCATCAACCGCTCATCGTGTTGTTCCATTAACACATTATGGATTTGTTACTACTACCGAAGCCATTTACAAATCCATACGGGATAAAGTTGTACAACAGGAAATACGAGATACTACAAACAAACTTATTCTCTTGCAAGACCAACATGGTAAGTTTAATGAACCTGGATATAAGAAAATTGTCAAACTCGATAAATATTTTAATGATAATCGGGTTTTTATGAAACGGAAACATGTATTAAACCAATTGGGCACTTTCTTATATGAACGCGAAATGTTACCCGCTATTGCCTTTGTGTTTTCACGGAAAAATGTGGAAGCATGTGCAAATGATATGACTGTCCCTCTATTGGAATTTGATAGTAAGGTGTCATATACTGTGCGAAAGGAATGTGAACAAATTATTCGTAAGTTACCTAATTTTGAAGAATATTTACATTTGCCGGAATATCAAAATCTGGTTTCATTGTTAGAAAAGGGAGTCGGTATTCATCATTCTGGTATGATTCCTGTATTAAGAGAGATTGTTGAACTCATGATTTCAAAAAAATACATCAAACTATTATTTGCCACAGAATCTTTTGCAATTGGCTTGGATTGTCCCATTAAGACTGCCATTTTTACGGGGGTTACTAAGTTTGATGGACGAGGGGAACGTCATCTAATGTCACATGAATATACTCAAATGGCTGGGCGAGCCGGACGACGCGGCATTGATACAATTGGCCATGTTGTTCATTGTAATAATTTGTTTCCTCACCCGTCACAGGGTGAATATCAAGCCATTATGGGCGGGATTCCACAAAAATTAGTATCCAAATATTATATTTCGTATTCACTGATTTTGAATTTATTGAAAAACGGACAGACCAAAGACTTTCATCTATTCTCGCAAAAAAGTATGGTTCATCGTGAAATTTGTAATTCTGTACAGGGTCAAATACTTGAAACTACTGAACTAAAAAATGCTATTGCCACTAAAGATAAATATGTACAAAACGCAAGAACATCCTATGAAATTTGTAATGACTATATTGATACATTACACATATTTAATACTACCAATAATAAAAAACGTAAACAAGCGGATAAACAATTACAGCAACTCAAGTATACCAACCGATATTTAATGGATGACGTTAAACGGGTTCAAGAATGGAATGATATGAAAACTAAATATAAAAATGATATGGATTCTCTTGCAAATACTGAACAATTTATACAAACTCAAACATTAACTGTATGTAATGCATTAGAAACATTCGGGTTTATTTCTATTGTTAATGATACTGACGAATACCAATTGACTGATATGGGAATTATTGCATCCAACATAGCAGAAATACATTCTCTTGTTGTTCCTTCCTTAATCAGTAAATGGAATTATTTCGCCGACTTTTCACAAGAACAGATTATTGGACTATTTTCATGTTTCACTGATGTAAAGGTTCCAAGTGATTGCCGATTAAGTTGTCCTAATACTGACGATTCTTTTTTAAAGTATCGTATACAAGAAATCTCTCAGGAATTTCAAAAATATGACGATTATGAAGGTGACAATAATATGATTACCGGTATTAAATATGAGGGTGCATTACAATTTGATATTATTGATATTTCCATGAAATGGTGCAGTTGTCAATCCATTGAAGAATGTAAGTTATTTATTCAAACTGATTTGGCAGATAAATCTATATCTATTGGAGACTTTACCAAAGCAATGTTAAAAATCACAACCATCGTAAAAGAATGGATGAACGTATTTGAAATTATTGGTAATATAGAGGCTTTACATAATTTTACTGGCATTGAAATCCTACTTTTGAAATATATTACTACCTCACAAAGTTTATATGTATAAAAAATTGATTCTTATATGTTAGTATATTCAGTATCAACATGTACAGGCATTTTATGCATAATTACAACATTCCATTTTACGGTCCATACTATTCATATTACTCAATACGATGTACTTTTATACTGATAACTACCATAATGATATTGATGATTCTGGGAGCACTGATACTTCCAGTAGTAGTAGTATTGAATCCTACAACAATACAAGTGTAATAATAGATTTATACGGCGAAGGACACTTTGATAGTGATAGTGATAGTGATGGTGATAGTGATAGTGATAGTGATAATGATGAAATAAATGTAGAAGACTCACTCCATTTCTATAGTGAAAAAATACATAATAAATATTACATTGGTTTATCTCATATTTATAATAGTAATAATAGTCAACAATTATTATTATCTACATCTGTTTCTGCCCACGTCTTTTTCAAACATTCATATGATAATATAAATAATTATTTATATTATTATGGATTAACCCGTATACCAAATCATCAAGTTCAAATTCTACAAGCCGATATTATACAAGAGGGCGGATTTGAAATTGTTTCGGTTATTAATAAAACACATTGGGTACGACTCGTGCAAAGACATTGGAAAAAAATATATAAACAACGTAACGAGTTGATTCAACAGCGAATCTTACCAGAAAACCTATTTTACAATGAAGTTCATGGCAATTATCCAATCAGTATGTCGTATATACCCACATTACATGGTATGTTATCTCAATACAATAACACTGATTAGGTAACATGATTATTATTTGTCTAATGTCATTAAATATAAAAATTGATTAATATCTATCAAGAGCTCATCACGAATACTTAATAGTCCAGTATCTTTTTTTTTACAACTATTTTCCATATTTACTAAAAACTCACGAAATTCGTAAATATTATGATTAAATTCCTTTGTTGTGTTGTTATCTAATAGACGTAAACTCTTTTCTATCATTTTTACACGTCTGTTTTCTTTACCCAATAACACCTCAACAAACTCATCTATATGTTTATTTAATCTCTCATATAATTCATCTGTTGCTTTATGTTGCGAATAGGAACGAGTTTTCCAATGATATAATTTTACCATATTCAACATTTCTAAAAATTTTTTCACAATATATGCATTTCGTTTATTTCTTGATTCTATTGGCTCAACTTTCGCGGTTTTACGTATTTTCTTATTTGGATGTTTGCGGGTTTTCATTATTATACATTATTCAAAGAAGATATTTTATTACAATGGTAGGTTATCAAGATATCTAAGAATATAAAATTGATTTAAACATATATACTTAAACTCTTGTAATTATTAACAAAGATGTCAACATCATTATGTATATCAACAGAACCTATACTATTTACACGGTATTTGTATAATAAAACGGAGGTGAAACAATCATTGTTTATATCGCTATTGCAGCGCGATTTGGATGAAGCAATGTTTTGGGCATATGAATTATATTTTTCAGGATTTGATACTGATGCATTTGACTATATTATCAATGTATACAGAGAAGCTTACTCAGTATTAAATCCAAATTTAGTGTTGTTCCTTGAAAAAATGGTTATTATCTGGTCTAAAGATAAATCGGCTCATTGGACGATTGGTTCAATTATTACTACTCTTATTTACAGAGATTATGATATTAACGCATTCGTTACTACCTATTTCAAAGTAAATTGTAAACCAAATCAAGCGAGTACAAAAACAACTCGCAAATTTATTATTACATTAACGAATCCAGATGTTGAAAAATACAAAACTATCACATCTGGGAGAGCTGATACTGTATTACGACGCGCATGCAAATATGCAGTTTATAAAGAATATAATCAATTATTTGGTACAAGTGTACCTAAATTAAGTGATTTACAAAATATTTATTATTACCATTGGCTATATTACTGTTTAGATACTCCTATATGGAGAAACCGTATTTTTAAATACAATGGCCAGATAAATCATGAAAAAAAGAAGATTATATTTGATGATGAGGATTCTTTACAGGAGTTTTATGAGCATTGGGGATATTATCCAGATGAACAGCCTATGCATGTTGACGATAAAACTATTGGTAGTACATTTCCTAATAAAAATATATCAATCATGGAGTTTTGTAACAAATTTAATGGAAATCCTACTGTTAAAAAAATTAAAACGAATATTAACCATCATGACAACCCAAACTCAGAAACAGCGATTATTACTAATTCTATAGAGTACACATAATATTATCGGTCTATATGATATATCAATGAACATTTTTCAAAACGTAAAAATCCACACAAAATTACTCGTTCTTCTTGCGTCTTTCATATTTTTTTCCATAATATATATGTTTTTAGACGATAGTCACTTTAGCGGTGTTAATTTTATAAAAGATACCATTAAAAAAGAGGTTATCAAAAAAAAAATAAATAACGAATTACAAGATAAGGCAAGTGATCCTATGGAAGCGTTTGGTAATTCATTTTCTAATCAATACCAAAAACATGTTGATAAAGCAAAAACAGATATTGCCATGGAGGACGCTGCAAAAAATGTTTCGAAAGATGTTGAGGTTGCTGAAATTAATGAAGACAAGATTAATGTACCCCCGTTTCAAATGTTTTTTGACCGTGCCTATTTTTCTATGAACACATCTTGCTTATTGGGCTATGGCGATATATTTCCAGTTTCCAATATTGCTAAGTTAATTTCTATGATGCAAAGTTTTATTACTGTTTCTATCATTGTTTTCTAATGACATATACCAAGGGTTCCTATCCCTTGACAATGTGGGCATTTACAATATTGTCTTGTGCGTACACTTCTATCGGTTTCTTCACAATATGCATGTAACGATATATTACAACGAATACAAGTTACTTTATCTTTTGATTCTATATTTTCCAAACATATTATACATTCGTCTACTTGATTATGCATTGATACTGAGTTTCCCATTTTATATTATCTATGCTTTCTTATTTTGGTGTAAGATAATTAGTTACAGGTTTTCAATTTTTTACAGTTTATCGTACTTTTTTCCATACAATGGAGAACATTATTTGTAAATTGGGTGTCTATATATCTTTCAAAAAATATATAAACACATATTATATTCTATATTATGTTTCAAATGTTTTCTCTCTTACTCTTATCAACAAGTATGTTGGCTATATCTCTTGCCAGAATCAATGAATATATTCCTTCATCCAATATTGAAGACCATTTAATTACACACGATAATTTAAATTATTTGCAATTACCACAATCTTTCTCTTGGAGCAATGTGGACGGAACTAACTATTTAACCAAAAACCTGAACCAACATATTCCCGTGTACTGCGGTAGTTGTTGGGCACACGGGAGTATTAGCGCTCTTGGTGACAGAATCAAAATTGCACGTAAAGCAGCATGGCCGGATATTAATTTAAGCATTCAATTCCTATTAAATTGTCAAATGGGGGGTAGTTGTAATGGCGGAGACCATATTGCTACATACAAAGCCATTAAAAAATACGGGTCTATTCCATTTGAAGATTGTATGGTTTACCAAGCGTGTAGTTCTGGTTCAAGAGAACCTGCTTGTCAATCTAAAACTGATTTTGTTTGCACACCTAACAATATTTGTAGAACGTGCAATACGTTCACCTCTAATGGGGGTGTGTGTAATCCTATCACACAATATCCTAATGCTACTATCGCTGAATTTGGAGCTGTCAAAGGTAGCCTTGATATGATGACTGAAATACAGAAAAATGGACCTATCGCGTGTGGTATTAATGCCGAAGAAATTCTTGATTACAGTGGAGGTGTGCTTGACCTTCCTAATAAATTAAAAATGATTAATCATATCATATCTATTGTTGGGTGGGGGTATGACGAAGACCTCGGCAAACAATATTGGATTATTCGTAATTCTTGGGGCAGCTATTGGGGGGAATTGGGTTTCATGCGTCTTGTTTTAGGCGAAAATCAACTTGGTATTGAAAAAACATGTGCATATGCTGTTCCTGGCGATTGGACTTTACAAAACTTTCCTTGTTATGAAGATGGTAGTAACTGTTTGTAATTATTATATGTTTATTATATAACTTATAATGTCATCTAAACACCAATTTACTACAGACCAATATGAGTATCCATATGATTTACCACCTCCACCGGAGTTCCCACCTCCACTAACATCACCTCAATCACAAATAAGTCTTACTCCTGATTTACCTAGACGTATCTCGTTACCAAAGGTTATTGAATCAAAATCACCTGGAGTTATCTCGTTACCAAAATCAACTACTAAAAGGAAAACACCTCTATTAAGTAGATACGATAAAAACCAATTTACACACAAGGACGTCCCTATAAATGCAAATCAATATAACTGGTTGAAAGACAATATTGATGTGGAGGGAGGCGAGGGAGAGTATGGAGACGAATACCTCAATATTCATGCTGCAACAGAAGCCCAAAAACAAGCCGTAGAAAAGAGAATAGACAGCATTAAAGATAATTCGTATAATGACCCGGACGCAGGTGATTACGTGAAAAAATACTTTAATATTGCTAATTATAATAATGAACAACGAGAGGGTAACCATAATAATGAACAACATGCAGAAAATGATAAAAAAATGTGGATGATGAGAAACCGAATTGAAGACGCGGAGAAAACTATCCAAAAAAATGCAGATATAATGGATATACTTTTAAGAGGTGGAGTAGACGGCCCGACTATGACAAACAAGTTTAAGGAGGCTATGTATAATGGGAAAGACCCCAAACAAATTAAGAGGAGAGAAAATGCTAACCTTTTTATAGAGGATAAATTGAAGAAACTTCCAGATTTCGTTGGTGGTAAAAAACGAAAGCAAACACTAAAACGAAAAAAATCAAAAAGAACAACTAACAAAAAACAACAACGCAAACGTAACGCTCGCGGGAAATCGCGGAAAAAATAAATAATATTATATTACCGTTATTATATTATTATAACACTCTACTTGCAGAATAATCCTTTTGACATCGTTTTGATTATTTTGTTATCTAATCTCACTTGTTCCTCTTCTACATCTCCCAAAATCACTCGCATCATTTTGTAGCAGAAATTATAATCGCGTGTATCCATTTCTTCACACTTCGGGTGAGCGGTTTTCCATTGAGGAACTGTTCTGTAATTATTCATTGTTATACGAGTTAATATCTTACGTAGCTTAGTTAGCTCATCTGTGTCTTTACACCATTCGTTTTGGTCTTTGATGTACATTGTTTCGCGCTTGATATCTGTACAATGAATCGGTCGCTTCGTGATGTCCATATCCTTTAACCGGTCCATGATTAGCTTTGTCATACCATTCACATACCCATGATGCCCTATGTATTCTATTTCCTCTATATTCACATTCATATTACCGAGGAAGTCGTTTATGTTCATTGCATCCTTGCAGGTATCGTTCAAGAAAAAGTTAAGATTGAACTGAGTGTTGTTGTTCGTGGTGTTGTTAATTGTTTTTCCTTCTTTACATATTTCTATCATCTGTGTTTGTGTTTGTTGCAGCAGTGATTGTGTATCTTGCATTTGTTTATTTTGCTCGACCATAAGTTGTTTAAATTCTTGATTTTCACGAAGCAATTCCAAAACAAGATTTGGTTGGTTATCATTTATATTCATTGATACTGGTGTATCTATGGGTTCATTCACATCATTTACGGTTTCTATATAGTTACATTTCTTTTTATGATACCATAAACTATTTCGGGCTTTATATACCTTACCACATTCGCAGTCAAATGTTTCGGCGACTTTTGGCATTTTATTTGTTCTATTTGTTCTATTTATATGTTTTGCAGTCAGTATATGTTTGTTCCAATTACTATGTTTACTGCATTTAAAGTTACAATCAATACATGAAAATAATTCGGCATTTTTCGGCATTTTTTTTGTTCTAAATGTTCTATTTATATGTTTATTCGTGTTATTATGTAATTCGTGTAATGTGGTTGTTTTAAAATATATATTACACGTATTACAGTGCAACTTTTCTTTCTTTATTTTGGGAGTTGGTAATGGTTCGATTGAGTTTAATGTTGCCTTGTATTCTTTAAAATATTCTTGTTCACATTTTCTTGCTGTATAATGGTCTTCACAATTACGAAATGCTATTATTTCCATTATCCAATTATTCCATCCACCATGTTCGCGTATATAATTATATAATTTACAGTTATAGCTTAGGCATTTCATATTTATACAACTCTGCTTATGTGCATGTTTTCGTTGAACAAAATTAGTAGTGTGACCAATATACATGTCCGTTATTTCTGGATTTATACAGTAAATTTTGTAAAAAATTGTATTTGAATAATCAACTTCAACTTTGGGCATATTATCTTATTATATATTATTACAGTATAAGATTAATCTTATATCATTATAAGATTAATATAAGATTTACTAAACATCCGCCAAATTTACTAATACAAAGTTACACGAAAAAGTATGCAGTCAAATAATTTATAGAAAACTGGGATTTGCTGCATTATGCTTTAAACTGGAATTTCGTATATTTCTGAAAAAAAGTGGTTGCACTTTTCCAGAATTGGACATTTTCAGAATGTCCTTTTTTGCTATATACGAAACACTTTTTTATTTT